>SKEB01000244.1_pt1 | contig 61873 bp, 56 predicted proteins | sample 4826561 | NCBI WGS metagenome assembly SKEB01 (sample SAMN11008820, study PRJNA524170) | human gut metagenome | biome: Human fecal sample; material: Feces; isolation source: fecal sample from pouch patient p17 | host: Homo sapiens | place: Israel: Tel-Aviv | collected 2016-03-29
ACTCCTTAAAGGTTTTGGTCGACTTAATTATAGAGGAAACAGATGTCTTTTTCTATTATTTTGATGATAAAAAAAGATATTCAGTGTTATCCCCCATTTGAGTAACAACACTAAATATCATAGACCCAAATGATAGAAATATTGAACAGTAAAAACAAAAAAGAAATAGCTGATTCACGAAAACTCATTGTGAACAGCTATTATTCAATGACATGATTGGAAATTAATTGTCCTTTATCATATCGATATCTTAATTGTGAAAATTCAAAAGGTCGTCCATCTTTTAAACTTACGACTTGTTCGACTTCTAATACGGGATCAGCCTCTTGACAATCTAAAAAATCATGATCATATTGGTCAGAACGATCGGCTTTTATTTTACGTAAGGCAGAACCAATCTTAAGTGATAAAGAATTCGAAATATAATCATATAATGACTTTTCAACCACTGATTGATCAAGGTTTTTTACAATATTTACAGGCATAATAATATACTCTAGTCTAAAAGGTTGTGAATTCAAGTATCTTAATCTAATAATATCATAGACGCGACTACCCTCAGGTAATTCCAGTTTTTCACACTCATCATCATCGGCTTGCCTGACATGAAAAGAAATAACTTTATTATTAATATCCATGATTCCTTTAAACTTAGCTGTTAATCCAATGCATTCATTAATATTAGATTGCATAATGGAAGATTGTTTATTTTCAGTCTTAACAAAAGTGCCATTTCCTTTTTTTACATACACATAACCCTCAGTAATTAATATTTGAATAGCTTTTTGAATCGTTAAACGACTTGTTTGATAGGAAGCAGCTAATTCAATTTGTTTTGGAAGAGGGTCACCAGGCGTAAATTCGCCATCTTCAATTCTGCTAATTAAATCCTCTGCCACCCGATGGTAGTAACCTGATCTTGACATCCTACTGAACCCCTCCTTGACAAATATATTTAAGCTTACTATAATTATTTCAAAGAAAGTGCATCGAAACAAAAAAAACACATGTAAATTTATGAACAAATAATATTAAAAGAACATCATCATATTTACTCTTCAATATCATTATACTAAATTAAACATAAAAATCTAGTTAAAAGCGTTAAAAATCAAAGTCACATTTATGAACTTGACAGAAAACAATATTTATATGACTTCTTTCTTGTTATGGATTCAAAAAATTTTTCAAGCTTTTATCTGAAGTATCGTTAATAACAAAAGTTGTTAATTGATTACTACTTTGGTCAAATTTCACAACAAAATACGTTTCTACATTTTCAATCGGTCCAAAAATAATAAAAACAACATTATTATCTAATACTTTCAGTTGAATTGCTCCTTGTTTAAATAGTTGTTGAAAGGAACGGACTAAGGTAAATTTTTGTTCTGCCTTCTCAACTGCTTTACTTAAAGAATCCCCTTGATCCATATAATTTTTTATAAGCTGGACTTTTACAACCATAAATAAACGATATTTTCTCGCAACCGGATTTCCAGACTTTTCTTCCACACTTTGAATATATCCCTTTTGTTCCCAATATCGTAACTGTCTTGGCGAAAGGTTGCACATTTTACTTAATTCACTAATCCCCACCAATACATTATCATTTGCAAAAATTTGTTTAAGAAAATCACTCATTTTTTCCTCCATTATTCATCAAAAAATATATTATTTTAAAATGTTGTTTTAAGTAAATATTTTCTTAATATTTTTCTTCTCCCACATAATATTTTAGAAACTGCAACATAAATGTCAAGTTAGTTGACAATTTTTCGGATTCAGAATATATTAAATTTTGTCATTTTGAAAATTTCAAGAAAGTGAGTGAATTTCATGAAAGATTTTACTGCAGTTGATATCTATGGTAAAAAATATAACCGCAATTTATTAGTTGTCGTTTTATTGATTGGTACCTTTTGTACAGTATTGAATCAAACCTTACTTGCAACCGCTTTTCCAACATTAATGAAAGAATTTGATATCAGCGCTTCCACCGTTCAATGGTTAACCACTGGCTTTTTATTAGTAAACGGGATTATGATTCCAGTCAGCGCTTGGTTAATCAATTCTTTTAGTTCTAAAAAATTATATATTAGTGCAATGACTACCTTTTTAATAGGAACAATCATATGTTTTCTTGCCCCGAATTTTTCTGTTCTATTAACAGGTAGATTAATTCAAGCTATTGGTGTTGGGCTGTCCATGCCACTATTACAAAACATTATGCTAACAATCTTCCCGCCTGAAAAACGTGGTTCAGCAATGGGAATGGCCGGAATCGTTATCGGCTTAGCTCCAGCATTGGGCCCAACATTATCAGGATGGATTATTGATCATTATTCATGGCGTGATTTGTTTGGCATGGTTATTCCAATTGTTATTTTAGTTTTAGTACTAGCCTTATTCTTTATGAAAAGTGTCATTGAACTGACCCATCCTAAAATTGATACTATTTCTGCTATACTATCTACCATTGGCTTTGGTAGTTTACTTTATGGTTTTTCAAGTGTAGGTGATAAAGGTTGGCTAAGTAAAGAAGTATTAGGGTTCTTAATTATTGGTATCATCTTTATCTTCTTATTTTCTAAACGCCAATTAAAAATTGAACATCCATTTTTAGAATTACGCGTATTTAAATCGAAAATCTTTACAATTGCTGCTGTTTTAGCTGGGGTTACCAACATGGCGATGATTGGTGCTGAGATGGTCTTACCTTTATATATTCAAAATATTCGTGGAGAGAGCGCCTTTCATTCTGGGCTAATGTTGTTACCTGGAGCCTTAGTAATGGGTTTAATGATGCCAATAACTGGGGCAATATTCGACAAACGCGGCGCTAGAAAATTAGCGATTACGGGTATGTTCATTTTAACCAGTGCAACCTTGCCTTTTTCCTTTTTAACAAGTAAAACTTCAGTCATAGTGATAGTTGTCTTGTACGCCATTCGAATGTTTGGTATTTCAATGGTAATGATGCCAGTAACAACCTCTGGAATGAATGCTTTACCTAACCACTTAATTAGTCATGGTACAGCTGTCAACAATACTTTTAGACAAGTCGCTAGTTCCATTGGTACAGCCATTTTAATTAGTGTATTAACAAATGTAACTAAAAATAATTTACCAACAAAATCTATATTAGAAGCAACACCTCTAGCTTATAAAGATCAAGCTATCAACGCTACACTCTCGGGATATCACGCAGCTTTCTTAGTAGCGGTCATCTTTGGCTTCATCGGTTGGTTAATTACTTTTACATTAGCTAAAAAGGAAAACTATGTACAAGGAGGAGGTAAATAATGCTACTTATCTTATTAGTCTTAAGTGTCATACTTTTCGCCATAAGTAATGTCTTTGCAAGTAATAAATGGCAAATCGGACTGTCCTTTGTATTTGGCTTTATTTTTATTGCTTCCTTAACTTTAGTAACACTTAATGTCACCCACCACTTTGGTATGAAACAAGAAGTAATCACCAAAAAAGTTGAATTACAATCATCTGTGGCACAAAGCCAGATGTCAATCTTGTTGTATAAAGGTTTAGGTGATGGAACTGAAAAAGTGTATCTCTATCGTACAGATAAGCAACAAAAGAAACCAAAAATCACAAATACTGACAAGGTAAAAAATGTTGTTAAACCCATAGACGGCACTAAAGCCTATCTGATCAATAAGAAAAAACAATGGGTCTATAAAAATAGCTTTTATCGATTTCTGTTTAATATCGCGGATAATAATCATGAATACATTAAACAGACAAACGAATTTTACTTACCTACTTCTTGGGTAACTTTAAGTGTCAAACAAGCAAAAGCACTAGAAGAACAAGTAAAAAAGAATCAATCAGAAATGGCTAAAGAAGGCCAGGCATATGTCATGAAAAAAATGAAAGAAGCAATCCTAAATAATCCGCAAATGGATGAAGTGGCTCAAATACAATTAAGTGAAAAATTCCAAAAAGAATATCAATCAAAAGCCATCGCTGAAATCATTCAAAAAGTAAAAAATGAAAAATAAACAAAACCTCCAAGAATGCATTCCCTACATCATTCTTGGAGGTTTCTTTTCAATTAAAAATTTTTCCGTTTATTCTTCTACTGTAACGCACGTAAGATTTGTATAAAATAATCATCTGAAGATTGCTGTACTGGATTATCTACTTGATTCACAAACTCAAAACAATCAATAAGCTCTACGTTATTCCATCTTGCTTTATTTTCTTTATTGAACGAAAAATCATTTAATTCATAATATCGTACTGCATCAGGAGAAGCTGGTTCATTCGCACTAGTAATCGAATACTCTGAAAATTGGTTAACTGGATATTGCATATGAATCACCTTCCTTTTAATCATCTCTGCCCTCTCAAGATTATTTTACCACAAAATTTGTTATTTGTTAAATGGATCAATCACTATGGAAACCTGAACCTTTACTTATTAGCTTGTGTTTATTATTCTTGTTTTTTTATATCTTGTTATAATATTGTATATTATCTACACAATTCATATTTTTTGTATTATCATAGAGTTAAATATAAATAAAAATGAGTGGAGGTACTAGTGAATGATTAAAATATTTTCTATTGTTGTTTTACTATTCTTTGCGTATTCTTTTATCGGCTGGCTTTGGGAAACAATTTACTGCTCTTTTAATGCCCGTCATTTTGTTTATCGTGGATTTTTATTAGGTCCCATAACACCAATTTACGGATTTGGTATTCTAGGGGTGCTCTATTTTGTCGACCCTTATCAGAAAAATATTTTCGTCTTATTTTTCGTTTCAGCAATCTTAGTTAGTTTATTAGAATATGTGACAAGTTTCTTGCTAGAAAAATTATTTTCATTATCATTGTGGGATTACAATGATGTTCCTTTAAATATTAATGGTAGAGTTGCTGTCCCTGTTTCGATATTTTGGGGAATTTGTTGTGTATTTATTGTCAAAGTTGTCCAACCTTGGATGCTTGATCATGCATTATTAGCCTATCAAAAATATTCAGTCTTTCTTCCTATTCTCTTAATTGCGATTACATCCTGGGATTTTGGTTATACTTTAGCTAATCTTGCTAGCTTTACAAAAGCAGTTAAGGAAATTAACGAAAGAATGGAAAACAAAAAACAAGAGCTTGGTAAAGAATTCAGCTTATTTAGACAAGATACTGAAAAATTATCTCATCTATTATTTGATGAAACGAAACGTGAAATGCCAAAACTTAATTTCCAAGAAAAACGTCTATTCCATTCCTTCCCACATATGAAATTCAAAAAACTGAAAGATGCATCTAGTACAAATGATATTAAAGATATTTTGCGATATTTTAACAAATAAGCTAAAAAGCGGAGGCTGCGAATTTGCGCCTTCGCTTTTGTTTATGGTTGATAATTCAAATGAAAAAAATAAGAATCGGGTAAAAATTGCGCCTCAAACTGAAACTCACTCGCATATCCTTCTAAATGGAAACCTAATTTCTGTGCTAAACGGATGCTACGCGTATTTTGACAATTAATTACTAAAAAGAAATGTTTCAGGGATCTACTTAAATACAAATAAGTTAAAAAATCACTAATAGCCTTAGACATAATCCCTTTTTGTTGAAAATTTCGATCTAGCCAATAACTTAGATAGGCTGATTGCAACGAATAATTGATTTCATGCGCCTCAACAATACCAATAACTTGCTCTTGGTAGCAAATCACTTGAACTTCCATTAAGTGTTCTTTCATCTGAGATTGATAATAGTGAAAAAATTGAGTAAAGTCGGCATGATTTTGAATCATTGCTGCCCAATCTAACCATTGAATGAATTGCGCTTGGTTCTCTTTTACAAGCAAATATAATGCCTCTTCATCATTAGGCTGCAAAGTTCTTAAGGATATTTGCTTATTCATTAATCAAACACAACTTGCCAATTTGGATCGTTTTTAGCCTGAAAACAAAGAGCAATCTGTTCTGCCGTATTTTTAGCACCTGATAATTTGGGAAGTTCATTTAACGCAAAATATTGAAAACCCAGGGTTTCGCTATTTTCCTGGAATTGACCACCAATTAGTTTACATAATACGAACACCTTACAAATATTGTATGGATAGATTGGCAAGTTATGTCTTTTACGGTCATGAAGTGCGATTATTTTTTGACATTCGACCTCTAGTCCCGCTTCTTCTTTGACTTCTTTGATCGTATTTTCGCGAATGGACAAATCAAAATCCACCCAACCACCCGGAAGTGACCAGCGACCGTCCTTTTCCTGAACTAATAATATTTTTTCATCTTTAAAGATAGCTGCTCGGGTGTCTAATTTCGGGGTTTGATAGCCAAACTCCGTGCAAAATAAGTCATAAACTTTTTCTTTTGAAACTTCGGTATACTCAGATAAGATTTCTACAGATAATTCTCTTAATCTAGTATAGCGTTCTTTATCAAACTCATCTTTACCATACCATAAACCATTTTGGGCAATTGCTTGAATTTCCATCGCCCACTTCAGCCATTTCTCTTCTTGATTCATTTCTTTCACCACTTTTTATCAAATTATAGCAAAAAAACACAGGCGAAATAACCAATCGCCTATGTTCTTTACTATTTTTTATTATCTTCATCATCTGTTTTAAGAACTGCCATAAATGCTTCTTGAGGTACTTCCACAGAACCGATTTGTTTCATACGTTTTTTACCTTCTTTTTGTTTTTCAAGCAGTTTACGTTTACGTGAAACATCCCCGCCATAACATTTAGCTAAGACATTCTTACGTAAAGCCTTGATATCTGTACGAGCGACAATTTTTTGACCAATCGCTGCTTGAATTGGCACCTCAAATTGTTGACGAGGAATTAACTTCTTCAATTTTTCAACAATTAATTTACCACGTTCATAAGCAAATTCACGATGCACAATAAAGCTTAGCGCATCCACTTTTTCACCATTCAATAAGATATCCATCTTAACCAAACGACTTGCACGATAACCAGCCATTTCATAATCAAGTGAAGCATAACCTTTTGTACTTGATTTCAATTTATCAAAGAAATCAAAAACAATCTCAGATAATGGAATTTCATAAACAACATTTACCCGATAATCATCTAAATAATCCATCGTCACAAAATCACCACGTTTTCGTTGAGAGAGCTCCATCACTGCGCCAACATAATCGTTTGGTACCATAATTTGCGCTTTAACATAAGGCTCTTCTACACGATCAATTTTCACTTGTTCTGGAAAATCTGCTGGGTTATCTACTGTAATCATCGTACCATCTGTTAAATAAACATTATAAATAACTGACGGTGCTGTGGTGATTAATTCCAAGTTAAATTCTCGTTCTAAACGTTCTTGCACCACATCCATATGCAATAAGCCCAAGAAGCCACAACGAAAACCAAAACCTAAAGCTTGAGAGGTTTCTGGTTCAAATTGTAAGGCCGCATCATTTAATTGGAGTTTTTCTAAAGCTTCTCGCAAATCATTATAACGCGAAGTATCGATTGGATATAACCCACAATAAACCATAGGATTCATTTGGCGATATCCTTCTAGAGGTTCACTTGCTGGATTATTGGCTAAGGTAATCGTATCCCCTACACGCGTATCTTGAACGGTCTTAATTGAAGCAGTAATATAACCTACATCGCCCACCATTAAATAATCACGTTGGATGGCCTTTGGAGAAAAAACACCTACTTCAGTAACTTCAAATGTTTTACCGTTACTCATTAATTGGATTTTATCGCCTGGCTTAACCATCCCCTCCATAATTCGCACATTCAATACAACCCCGCGATAAGAATCATAAACTGAGTCAAAAATTAAGGCCTTCAATGGTGCTTCGATATCCCCAGTTGGAGCAGGTACATATTCTACAATTTGCTCTAAAATTTCTTCAATACCAATCCCTGCTTTGGCGCTTGCTAATACCGCTTCAGAAGCATCAATGCCAATTACATCTTCTATTTCAGTACGAACACACTCTGGATCAGCAGCTGGCAAATCAATCTTATTAATCACTGGCAATATTTCTAAATCATTATCAATAGCTAGATAAACATTTGCTAAAGTTTGGGCTTCAATCCCCTGTGCTGCATCAACCACTAAAACTGCCCCTTCACAGGCTGCTAAACTACGTGATACTTCATAGGTAAAATCGACATGCCCCGGTGTGTCAATTAAATGAAAAATATATGTTTTGCCATCTTTAGCAGTATAATTCAATTCAACAGCATTTAACTTAATCGTAATGCCTCGTTCGCGTTCAAGATCCATTGAATCAAGCAACTGATCTTGCATTTCACGAGAAGATACAGTATTTGTTTTTTCTAAAATACGGTCTGCCAAGGTAGATTTCCCATGGTCAATATGGGCGATGATTGAAAAATTACGAATCATCTCTTGGCGTTTTTTCATTTCTTCAATCGTATGCATGTTTTTCTTCCTCACATCTTTTTTTCAGTCTTTTTATTATACCAATGATTCTAGCTGTTTGGCAATAGTTAAAAAATACACGCACATTAAAGAAATCATGCAGCCTAATGATTCGTAATAGACTGCATGATAACTATTATGTTTTTTGTAAATTTTTATTGGCAGTTGATAACATTAGACGAATACGATTTAACTGATTCACAATCGATATTCCCGGATCATAGTCAATTGCTGTAATGTTGGCATTTGGGAAAGATTCACGTAAGGTTTTAAGCATCCCCTTACCTACGACATGATTTGGTAAACAGCCAAATGGTTGCATGCAAATGATATTATCCACACCCGATTCTAACAGATGAATCATTTCGCCTGTTAGGAACCAACCTTCTCCAGTATGACTACCAATCGAGATATACTCTTGCGTCGATTGTCCTAGATGTTTAATCGAAGCAATACCTTCAAAACGTTGAGACTTCTCTAACTCTTTATGCATCGGTTTTTCTAATTCTTCAATAATTTTAAGGGCTAAACTAGACAAATATTGTGCTTGTTTACTTTGACCAAGATGCTTACTGCGCCAAACTTGGTTGTATAAAGAATAGTTCATAAAGCCAATCAAATCAGGAACAACCGCTTCAGCCCCTTCTGATTCTAACAATTCGACAATATTATTATTCGCAATTGGCGAATACTTCACTAAGATTTCTCCCACGACACCAACACGTGGTTTTACAATATCTAGAAGTTCAATTTGATCAAAAGTGCGAATAATTTGTTTCATATGATGATTAAAACGTGAAAACGAACCCTTACGAACATCCTCTTTAGCTATTTCCAAATAATGTTCATACCAGCGATTGACTTCCCCTTGATTTTTTTCATAAGGTCTTGTGCGATATACCACACGTTCAAATAAATCACCATACATCGCAGCAAGCGCAATTCGTTTGACGAGCGGAATCGTTAATTTAAAGCCTGGTGAGGATTCAACGCCTTTATTGCCCATTGATAGTGAGATAACAGGGATTTGAGCAAAACCAGCATCACTTAATGCTTTTCGCAACAACGGGATATAATTCGTAGCGCGACAACCACCACCAGTTTGGGTCAACATGACTGAAGTATTGTTTAAATCATATTCCCCACTTTGGAGTGCTTCTAATAATTGACCAATGGAAATAATTGCCGGATAACATGCATCATTATTTACAAAACGTAACCCCACATCAATCGCTTGAGAATTTTTAGTCGGTAAAGATACAACATTATAACCACACGCTTGAAAGGCTTGGTCTAGTAAACCTTCTTGGTGAATTGGACTGAGCATCGGTAAAAGTATGGTGTGTTTTTTCTTCATTTCTTTGGTGAACACAATCGAATCTGGCACGACAACTTCGCTATAATCAAGCATAGATTTTTGTTCTCTTTCATCAATCGCAGCTTTTAATGAACGTAGGCGAATCCGAACAGCACCTAAATTAGTTCCTTCATCAATTTTCAAAACAGTATATAGTCGATGATGACGATTTAATATTTCTTGCACTTGATCACAGGTCACCGCATCAATCCCACAGCCAAAAGAATTTAATTGTACAAGTTCCAAGCTTGGTGTATGACTGACTACCTTGGCCGCAGCATATAACCGCGAATGATACATCCATTGATTAACTACACGTAATTTTTCAACATCCCCTAAATGTGCAATACTATCTTCAGTAAACACGTGGAAACCTTCTTGAATCATCATTTCTGCAATCCCATGATGAATTTCTGGATCCAAATGGTAGGGCCGGCCTGCCAAAACAATTCCTCGTTGATTTTTCAACAACATTTTTTCAAGCAAGTCTTCCCCTTTTTGTTGAATATCCTCACGACACCTCGTTAATTCCGCAAACCCTTCAGTAACCGCTGTTTGCCATTCTTCTATGGAAATAGGAAAATCATTAAAACATTCAGCTAGATTTTGGGCAACCACTTCAGGTTTAGATAAATCGAAATAAGGATGACGATAGTCTACCTTTCCTGCTCTAATTTCATCAAAATTATTTGCAATAACTTCTGGATAACTTTGGACAATCGGGCAGTTAAAATGATTTTGGGCATCGGCAAATTGATTCTGCTCAAATACAACACTTGGATAAAAAATCCGATCGACGTTTTGTTCAATAAGCGCTTGAATATGCCCATGAACTAACTTAGCAGGATAACAAACTGTATCACTTGGAATCGTTTCAATCCCTTTTTCAAACAATTCTTTATTCGACCGCGGCGATAAAACGACTTTAAACCCAACTTTAGTAAAGATTGTATGCCATAATGGGTAGTTTTCATACATATTTAACACCCGAGGAATACCTAATGTACCATATACAGCATCTTTATCTTTTAATGAGCGATATCTAAATATTCGACGATACTTATAATCTACTAAATTGGTACGACGATTTTCTTTAGGGATTTTAATTTTTGCACCACGTTCACAACGATTACCAGTGATAAATTGACGACCATCGTTAAAAAGTGTGACAGTTAGCATACAATTATTTTCACATAGACCACAATGGGTAAATTCTTTTTCACAAGTAAAGTGATCTAATTCTTCTTGTGTAGCCATTTGAGATTTCTCGTCAATTTGCGCATTTTCTAAAGCAATTAGCGCACAACCGAACGCCCCCATTAACCCAGCAATACTCGGACGAATGACTTGACGACCAGATAATAATTCAAAAGCACGTAAAACGGCATCATTATAAAAAGTGCCACCTTGACAAACGATTTTTTCACCTAAATCTTCGGGCTTTCTGACTTTTATTACTTTAAATAGTGCGTTTTTAATGACTGAATAAGATAGCCCAGCTGAAATATCTGCTACACTTGCGCCTTCTTTTTGGACTTGCTTTACTTTTGAATTCATAAAGACCGTACATCTAGAGCCCAAATCAACCGGATGAGCAGAGGTAAGAGCAATTTTAGCAAAATCTTCAATATCATAATTTAAACTCTTAGCAAAAGTTTCAATAAATGAACCACAACCAGAAGAGCAGGCTTCGTTTAATTGAATGGCACTTAAAGCCCCGTCTTTTATGGTCATCGCCTTCATATCTTGACCGCCAATATCTAAAATAAAGTCCACGCCTGGTTGGAAATGATTCGCTGCTTTATAATGGGCAATGGTTTCAACTTGCCCTAAATCAAGTTTCAATGCATGTTTAATCAAGTGTTCGCCATACCCAGTGACACAAGACTTAGCAATATAACAATCTTCAGGTAGTTTTTGATAAATGTCTTGGATGACTTCGATAACACTTTCTAACGGTTTCCCTTTATTATTGCCATAAGATTGATAGCAAATTTGGGCCTCTTCATTAATCAATATTACTTTACTTGTGGTTGAGCCAGCATCAATTCCTAAAAACAACGGCCCTTTTTGCTGAGAAAGTAGTTGGTATTCAACCTTGCTTTCTTGATGTCTTTTTTGAAATTCAGCCAATTCTACTTGATCTTTAAACAAAGGGGGCAGCGTCTGGCTTACACTCACACTTGCATTTTTTTGTGATGCTAATTGCTGTATCAACGAATCAATCGTGCGCATTTGTTCATTGTTTGCTAAGATAGCTGCTCCAATCGCGACATAATACTGTGAATCATCCGGGAAAATGACCTGTTCAGGCAGCAATTGTAAGGTCTCGATAAAACGATGGCGTAACTCGGATAAGAAAGTTAAAGGGCCGCCTAAAAAAGCAACATTTCCTTTAATTTTTCGGCCACTCGCTAAACCAGCAATTGTTTGATTCACAACTGCTTGGAAAATACTGGCCGCAATATCATTTCTGGAAGCTCCCTCATTGATTAAGGGCTGTACATCGGTTTTGGCAAATACGCCACAACGAGAAGCAATCGGATAAATTTGTTCATAATTTTTTGCTAACTCGTTTAAACCAACGGCATCGGTTTGTAATAGTGCAGCCATTTGGTCGATAAATGCACCTGTTCCGCCAGCACAACTTCCATTCATTCTTTGTTCTAAACTACCTTCAAAAAAAGTAATCTTTGCATCTTCGCCTCCTAATTCAATAGCGACATCGGTTTGTGGAATTTTTTCTTCAATCGCTTCCGTACAGGCAATCACTTCTTGCACAAAAGCTAAGTCCAATATTTCAGCTAATCCCATTCCTGCTGAACCAGTGATTGTTAATTTTGCCGGACCATCATATACCTTTTGTGCCTGCTTTAAGACATCTAATACACAATTTGCCACATCAGCAAAGTGTCTTTGATATTTTTTAAATATGAGTTGCTTATCCTCATTTAAAATGACCACTTTGACTGTCGTTGAGCCAACATCAATTCCTATTCTCATGTTTCCACCCTTTTTCTTTCAAACTATCATCAATAATCATATATTAGATTTCCAACACCTGTTGAATATTGAGCAAAGTGTTTGATATAATACATAATATATTTTAAAAATTCGTGATTAAAAAAGCAATCGACAATAAAAAAGCATTTGTGAGATAAACAACAGACAAATATTATTTGTTGAAAAAAATTGAAATTTGGTGAGAATAAATTGAAAAAAGAAGATTTACGTACGAAAAGAACAAGAAAAATGATTTTAGAGGCTTTTATCAATCTTGTGGAAGAAAAAGGGTATGAACACGTTACAGTTTCAGATATTGCCAACCAAGCCATGATTAATCGTGCAACCTTTTACGCTCACTTTAAAGACAAACAAGATGTCTATGATTATATTTTTAAAGAAGCGGTCGAGCAATTTATGATGGTTTTAGCTCCTGTCCAACTTGGCAAGACCAATCAATTACAATTACATACCATTGAACAAATCATCACGCATATTTTTGAGAAAATTCAAGCAAATCGCGTCTTTTTTAAAACAGTCTTGAATGCGCATGGTAATGAACAATTACGTAAACAAATCAGTCAAATCCTTCGTTCCACTTATGCCAATATTTTTGACCAAGTTGAAATTCGGGAAAAAGACTTTATCGTTCCTATTGATTTTATAATTGAATATATGAGTTCGACCTTTATGGCAAGTTTACACTGGTGGATTAATCAAGAAATTAGTTTTTCTCCAAAGCAAATGGCACAATTAATCATTAAACTAGTCGGTAGCAATCATTTAAAAGTATTAGGTATTCAAATCAAAGCATAAAGAAACGTGCAACAGTCTATCCATTATCTGTACTGTTGCACGTTTTTTAATGCCAAAATTGTTTTAACTGATTTAACATACTATTTAAATCACGAACGACAACACCTTTTGACCAATGAGTAGGGTACAGTTGCATATAATCTTTACGACTAAAACGTTGATCAATTAACAAAATCACTCCTCGGTCCTCTTCGGTGCGTATAACCCTCCCTGCTGCCTGCATAATCTTATTGAACCCTGGCAATTGATAGATATAATAAAAGCCTTGCTGATTTTTTTCATCAAAATATTTCTTTAATTCTTCTTGCTCTTTAGAAATTTGTGGTAAGCCTACAGAAACAATGATTGAGCCAATTAATCGGTTCTTTTTTAGATCTATTCCTTCTGAAAAGACACCACCTAACACACAAAAACCAAGGACGACTTGCTCATTTTGTGCCTGAAAATTAGCCAAGAATGCTTCCTTCTCCACATCTTTCAATTCACGACTTTGTATGAGTACCTCAGCTTCTGGATACAATTGGATATAGCGCTGATAGACTTCTTCCATATATGAAAAAGAAGGGAAAAAGCAAAAATAATTACCCGCTTTGATATCCGTCGCTTTTTTAATCAATTCACATAAAGAATCTACAACTTGGCTACGATATTTATAAGTCATTGGTAGATAATCAGATACTAATACTTGAAATTGATTCTGATTAAAGGGACTAGATTGTCTAAACGTTAAATCGTCTGTATGTCCTACTAATAAATTTTGATAGTATTGTACAGGTGATAAAGTAGCTGAAAACAAAACACTACCCTTTCCGAAATCCAACTTCTGCTTAATGAAGTGAGCGGGATCCAAGCAGAAAATTTTAAATTGCAACTCATGTTTAACCAGTTCTACTAAAAACGAAAAATGGTCATCATAATATTCCGAGATTTTTAAAAAACTCATTAAATCAAAATATAGATTTTGCAACCAAGTAGGAATCTCGTCTTTTAATTCCAATAAAAAATCTCGAAAATATTCACTCCATCGATAACCTAAATCAATTAATTTATCGGGCAGTTCTTTTTGAAACAAATAGTCTCGGTCTTTTAAAAGTTTTCTTGATTCCTCACAATATTCGATGAATTGTTGTAGTATTTTATGATGTTTGCGGTAATGTTTGGGTAAAAGCTTTTTAAAATCTTTAATCAATTGCAGACTTAACGCTTTAGAATACATCTCTCTTGCTCTTGAAATAAGATTATGCCCTTCATCAACAAGAAAATAGCTATCCGTTTCTTCAAATTCAAAAAAGCGTTTCAGATAGACTTGTGGATCAAATAGATAATTATAATCACACACAATGACATCTGAATACAGACTTAAATCAAGACTAAGTTCAAAAGGACAACATTCATATTTCTTTGCAACTTCACTAATTTGTTCACGGGAATAGAAATGCCCATTATTTAATAAATCCCAAATCGCTAATTTTTGTTTTTGATAATAATTTTTTGCAAAGGGACAATAATCCGGATTACATTTGCACTCATTCATGAAGCAAATTTTTTCTTTAGCTGAAATTTCAATCGTTTTAATTTCACTTTGTTGATCCTCAAATAACTTCATCGTATCTAAAGCAACTTGTCTTGTAATCGTTTTGGCTGTTAGATAAAAAATACGTCCTTGATTGTATTCTCCCATAGCTTTCAGTGCAGGAAAAAGGGTTGATAATGTTTTTCCCGTTCCCGTAGGTGCTTCCATAAACAAACATTTTTCTTGGGACAATGTATGATAGACTGCAATAGATAATTCACGTTGTCCTTTTCGATAATTGTTATAGGGAAATTGTAATGCTTGTAATTTTTTTTGTCGATTTTGCCGATATTTATCTAAGAATATGAGCCACTTTTCATATTCTTTCATTGTCTCTTGATAATAATCATTTAATTCATCGAAACTATATTGATTTTGATATTCATCGATTTTTTCATCTTGTGTACAAAAATAACGTACCATCACGACAACTTCTTCTAACTTTTCTTGCAAGGCATAAATGTAAGCATAAATTTTTGCCTGTGCCATAAATAGCTGCATTGTCGCATCTTCTAATTGCTCAAAAGTGTGTTCACCCGTCTTGATTTCATCGATAATAATTTGATTTTCCTTTTGCCATATTCCGTCACACCGACCTTCTAACTGAATATCAAATTGTTTCCCTTGATAAACCGTTTTTAAGGATACTTCCGATTGGTAATTCTCATCCATTGATTGCTGTAGTTTTCGATGAATTTTACTTCCTTCAAGTGCAGTATGATTACTTTGTTTGCGGTTATCAATGCTTTCTTCATTATGGACAAAAGCAACTAATTCTCTTACTGAAACTTTTTTACTTTGCATCCTACCCCTACTTTCAATCTCAGTCTAACAAAAAATGAACAAACACGCTAGACGGTCTGCTCATTTATCGGTATATTTGATATTCTACATAATTTTCATCAATTAACTTATTTTCGGTCACATAATCAAAGCGGATACTATAATCACTCGAATGGATATAAAGATGGTTCCCGTCATCAGCGATTTTACAATTTTTTATAGAACGCTGATAAACTGAGTAAGGCTCCTGTTCAAGCTGCTGATTAGGAAATGTCTTTTGAAAATCTGCTGCTATTTTTTGGCGATAATTCCGCTTTTCTTGTAACATCGTATCTTCTTCTGAACTTTGAATTTCAGGGATATATTGTTTGACGATATGCAAAACACCCTTTTTATAGTCAAACACACCTTGACTTTGTGGAAAGCCTTGATTATCCACTTGCATAATCATAAAATCATTTACGATATCTTCTTGCTTTTTCATTTGACTGGTAGTTGCTTTAACAGGATTGATTTTTTGTTCATTATCCTTACATCCGCCCATAAGCAATGGCAAGACAAATACGAAAACAATTAATAAATAATTTCTTTTCATTACTACCACCAACCTTACTAAATATTATAGCAAAATATTGTATAAAATATTTTTTTATAGAATATTTTTAACTGACTATAAACAAATTATTATTTTGTTTTCAGATAATTATAAAATTCTAAATCCCCTTCACTTTCATTGTTTATAATCTCGATTTAAGATATACTATATTTGTATTCGTCACAAAGGAGGAATTTGCATGCATATCAAAGGACTAGCTACTGGTCCAATTCAAGAAAATTGTTATCTTGTATATAACGATGATACACTTTTAATTATTGATCCGGGAGAAGATGCTCCCCAGATTATTCAATTGATTTCAGAAATTCGAATTAAACCAATAGCAATCTTATTAACACATACTCATTATGATCATATCGGTGCAGTTGATACTTTACGTGATTATTATCATATTCCAGTATATGTCCATCCACTAGAAAACGCTTGGCTATCTGATCCGGTAATGAATCTTTCAGGAAATCATCCAGAATTTGGTCGTATAACTGCTAGACCTGCGGATTGTTTATTTAAAATGACCGACTATCAATTAGGAAGTATTCATTTTAAAGTCGTCCCAACCCCTGGACATTCTTACGGTTCTGTAAGTTTTATTTTCGATACTTTTGTTGTATCTGGTGATGCTTTGTTTAACGGCAGCATTGGACGTACTGATTTGCCAACTGGTGACTTTGAACAATTACTTCATAGCATTCAAACGCAATTACTAATTTTACCTGACGATTTTGCAGTATATCCAGGGCATGGCTTACCTACAACAATCATTCACGAAAAGCAAACCAATCCATTTTTAAGAGGTTTCAAATAGGAGGAGATTCTTATGGCTAAAACACAACTTTATATTGTACGTCACGGAAAAACAATGTTCAACACTTTACAACGCGTTCAAGGCTGGTGTGATACGCCGCTTACTGCTGTTGGTGTCCATGGAATAGAAGGTACAGGAATTGGGATTCAAGATATTGATTTTGTTGAAGCCGTATCAAGTGATAGTGGACGTGCGATTCAAACAATGCGCATTTTACTTTCTAAACATAAAAACGGTGCAAACATTCCTTATCACACAGATCCTAGAATTCGAGAATGGAATTTTGGCTCACTTGAAGGCGGATATGATGCTGAAATGTGGGGTGTTTTACCTCGTGTCTTAAATTATCGTACCTATGATGAATTAATCGCAAATCAAGTCAGCTACAAAGAAATTTGTGAAGCTATCTATGAAGCAGATACAGCAAATTGGGCTGAGACATATGATGAACTAAAAAACCGTGTCTTAACAGGTTTCGAAGATGTCGCTTATCGTGTTGAAAAACAAGGCGGTGGTAAAGCTCTAATCGTCTCTCATGGCTTAACTATTGCCTTTTTAATGCATTTGGTCGATGAATCAAATGGTTTAAGAATTGATATTGACAATGGCTCAATTTCTATTTTAAACTATGAAAATGGACAGTTTAGTATCGAAACAATTGGTGATAAATCTTTTAAAGAAAATGGTTTAGCTAAACTTTCCGAAAAAACGGAATAGAGAGGATTTTTAGATGTTCTTTGCAAATTTTATAAAAGCAATCATCCTTGGTATCGTAGAAGGAATCACAGAATGGCTTCCTATTAGTAGTACCGGACACTTAATTCTTGTTGATAATATTTTAAAAATGCAAATCAGCAAAGAATTTACTTCGATGTTTAATGTAGTCATTCAATTAGGGGCAATTATGGCAGTTGTTTATTTATACTTTAATAAACTAAACCCTTTTGATCAACAAAAAAGTAAACTAGAACAAAAACAAACCTGGGATTTGTGGTTAAAAGTAGTCGTTGCTTGTTTTCCTTCTGCAGTTATCGGGCTCTTATTTGACGATTGGTTAGATGCCCATCTTTATAAACCATTCCCGGTTGCACTTATGTTGATTATTTACGGTATTGGCTTTATTTGGGTTGAAAATCGTAATCGCAATATCAAACCTAAATGTACTGATTTAAATCGTTTCACCTACAAAGCAGCGATTATGATTGGTGTCTTCCAAGTTTTAGCATTAATTCCAGGAACTTCTCGCTCTGGGGCAACTATTCTAGGTGGAATCCTTATTGGCGCTTCAAGATATGTGGCCGCTGAATTTTCTTTCTTCTTAGGAATTCCAACAATGTTTGGCGCAAGTGGACTTAAGATTTTTAAATTTATCAAAAACGGTAACTTCTTTGACTTACAATCAACTTTCATTTTATTAACAGGTATGATTGTATCCTTCATCGTTTCTGTTTTAGTCATTAAGTTCTTAATGGATTATATTAAGAAACACGATTTTTCGGTTTTCGGATGGTATCGTATCATCTTAGGAAGCATAATTATTTTAACTATGATTTTTTAAAGATGCATTAAAAAAAGTAGCTTATCGCATTGGATAAGCTACTTTTTTATATAAGTTACTAAGTATTTTTAATGATTAAATTACCAATTAAGTCTACTGCATTTTCAGTACTATTTGAGATCCATTCATAACGCTCATAAATCTCTTTCCATTTGATAATTTCTAACAAATCATTATCTCCAGAGAATAATTCTTTTTTCAAACGACTGAATAATCGATCTGCTTCAGATTCAGTATTTCTCACAACTTTTAATAAATCACGTAAATTTTTGGAATTTTTAAATTTAGGGAATTCGCGCATTGCATCTAATACACCCTTTGTTGCCTTTACAACCAAGTTAGCAAATAAATCTGTATCCGCACGCAATTCTTTAATAGATAGATTTTCAAATATATATGTAATGCCATTAATTCCATCTAAAATATCATCAAGTGATTCAGCTAGCAGCATGATGTCTTCGCGATCAATCGGTGTGATAAAGGCATCATATAATTCATTAGTTAATTCTAAAATTAATCTGTCATTTTCTTTTTCTAAGTGATGGATCAATTCTGATTCAGTTTCTAAATGGTCTAGAGAATAATTTTGCATTATTTTTTCTAGAACTTCTGCTGACTTATAGCCATTCTCTGCAATATTCTCTAATGTCTTAAAATAATCATACTTTTTTCTTCTTGCCATAATAAATTCTCCTTAAAAAATAGCTACAAAAAACTTAGCCATTACATAGGCAATAACCCCACAACCAGGGAATGTCATCACCCAAGCAAAAATCATTTCTTTTACAATGCGCCAATCGACACTACTTAAGCGTTTTGAGGCACCAACCCCCATGATGGCTGTTGTTTTCGTATGGGTTGTTGAAACTGGAATACCAAATACAGAAGCTAAGAATAAGCATATCGCCGCACTTAAATCTGCTGAAAAACCTTGGTAAGTTTCTAACTTAACCATATCCATACCTACTGACTTAATAATCTTCATTCCACCAACACTGGTTCCTAATCCCATGGTAATTGAACAAAGCGCCATCACCCAAAGCGGAATAGTAAAGCCATTGCCAGTTTTGTCTGCTAACCCATTATAAAATAATCCTAACATGAATACGCCCATAAATTTTTGACCATCTTGCGCACCATGTAAAAAGGCATTAGCAGCAGCCGAAATAGCTTGACCAATTGTAAAGAATTTATTCGCTTTTCTTCGAGGAATATTTTGGAATATTAATACTAATAATTTAGTTAATAAGTAACCTCCAAAAAATCCCATAATTGTTGAAACGACTAGACCGATAATAACTTTAAGCCATTCATCAACATTAACTGCGTTTAGTCCACCTAAGGCCATCGCTGCTCCAGTTAGACCGGCAATTAACGCATGCGATTCACTTGTTGGAATACCAAAATACCAAGCTGCTACTGCCCATACAACAATTGCAAACAATGAAGCGGCTAAGGCGACTTGTGCAGCCTGTATCCCTTGTGCATCAAAACTCACAATATTACTGATAGTTTCGGCAACTTGAGCATTAAAATATGTCATTACTAAGGCACCCGCAAAATTCATCACTACAGCCATCCAAATTGCAAAATTAGGAGCTAAAACTCTTGTAGATACCGCAGTAGCAATCGCGTTTGGCGCATCTGTCCAACCGTTAACAAAAATCACCCCTAATACAAGGGCAACGGTTATAAATAGTGCAATACTCAAATAATTCACCACCATAAATTTACTCCACTTGTTATGATAGCATAAAAAAAGAAAGATGTGTATATTTGACCTTAAGAAAGTTTTAAACAATTATCTAAAAAGTTTCTCATTTGAATAAAATATCGTAACTATTGTTGTAAATATCTATCTATTTTAATCATTCCTTCATCAAAAACAAAAAAATTGTGTTAAGTAAAAATTCTTTACAACTTATTGTTGCAAAGCGTGCCGCCATTAGGTATAATGACAATTGTTGATTTATACGAAATTCGTATAAGAACTAATTATCGGAGGTGAAATAAATGCCAAACATTGAATCTGCAATCAAACGTGTTCGTACAAGTGAAGCTGCTAATGCTAAGAATTCATCTCAATTAAGCGCAATGCGTACAGCTGTTAAGAAATTCGAACAAGCTGTTGAAGCTGGTGCTGAAAACGTAGCTGAGTTACACAAAGAAGCAATCAAAGCGATCGACATGGCTGAATCAAAAGGATTAATCCACAAAAACAAAGCTGGTCGTGATAAATCTCGTTTAAGCAAAAAATTAGCTAAATAATGCTATCGATAAAAAAACCACGGTTAACAACCGTGGTTTTTTTTTTAGCAATTTTTTAATAAATACATTTGAAAGGCAAAGTTTTTTTCTACCTGACCAGACTTTATTTGGTAATCCAACTCGACTAATTGATCAAATAAGTGTAATAAATCATGCATTTGATATTTTCTAACCTCTTGCATCGCTAATTTCACACGATAAGTATGGATTTTCAGCATATCCGCAATATTTCCTTGCTGATACCCTTGTTTCATCAAATATTTCACTTGAATGAGTAAACGAAATTGGCCAACTAATATTGCAATTAGTTTAATTGGCTCTTCATTTTGAATGCTCAAATCATGAAATAATTGCAAAGCTGAATTCGTTTGATGATGCAATATATATTGGGATAATTCAAAGATGTTCTGCTCTAAGGTTTTAGGTATTAATCGGTCAATATCATTTTTACTTACTTGATTGTCCTCACCTAAAAATAAATGTAACTTTTGATATTCCTGAATCACTCTAGAAAGTTGAAAATCACATTGTTTCAAAAAATATTCCAGCACTTCTCTAGGAAATGTCATACCTTCGTTTTCTAAAAAATGTTGAAAATATTGTCGTACTTCATTTTCTTTTAAGTATTGCACATCAATAATCTTCGCATTTTTCTTTAATGCTTTTGTCACTTTTTTGCGTTCATCTAATTTTGGATAATCTGCAAATAAAACAAATATTGTTGATTCATTCGGTTGTTGGAAATAGTGAATCAATTGTTTTAACTGTTCTTCCTCTATGGCACGCTTGTCACTTGTTAAAAAATAGGGATGCTCTAAAAAGACTAACCGATAATCGCCAAAAAAAGGACTTGCTTGGATTTCCTCAAGTACAATTTGCATATCTACTTCTTCCCCGTCAAAAGCAGCAAAGTTTAAATCATCCTCTTGTACATTTAAACGATTCATAAATGCTTTTTTGACTTCTTCAATTAAATACTTTTCCTGGCCGCTTACCAAATAAAGATTAGCCAGTGCTTGTTGCGAAATAGCCTGTAATGACTGTTGTATACTCAATGAAATATTTCCTTTCCCACTTTTTTCTACGTACATTATAACAAATTTAGTAAATTAATGTCCAAGATATTCCTTAATGTGCGAAGAAAAATGCCAACGATATTGAATCATGCCAAGCTGATCAGTTCGCCTAATTTGCACATGGTTTTCTTTTAGCGTTTGGATTGTCTGTTGGTGAGGATGACCATAACGATTTTTCTCACCGACCGAGATAATAGCCATTTGCGGCCGAATCTGTTGAATAAAGGTTGCATCTGTTGAAGTATGGCTTCCGTGATGTCCAACATGCAAGATATCCACTTGAAGTGTAGGATACTTCCTTATCACCTCAATCTCACCTTCTTTAGGTAAATCCCCCGTCCACAGGAAGGATAGCGTATGAATTTTCGTGTAAAGTACCATAGAATCTTTATTTTCTCCTAAACCAGCTTTACTGGGTGCTAAAACCTGTATTGGGATTTTTTGACCGATAATTTGATTGGCTAAAACTTCATAAATCTTTGTTTGCTTTGGAAGCTGCTTTAATTTTTGGTTAATTTTTTCATTATGATGTGCACCTTTTGTTAGATAAACTTTTTTAACATTAAATTGTTTACATATTGGCAACAAGTCCCCCATATGATCCATATCTCCATGTGAAAGAACCAGTGCATCAATGCGGTGAATACCCTCCCCTTTGAGATATGGCACTAATGAATAGTTACAATTCGGCTTTGATTTTCTTTTTTGCCACCCTTTCTTCTCCATTGCTATTTTACCTCCAGTATCAATTACAATAACTTCTTGATTAAATGCGCTCTGGATCACACTACACGCCCCTTGCCCAACATCTACAAAAGTCACACGCGCAAACAGATGCGTAAATGAAAAATATAAAAAAGGTAAGAACAGACAGATAATCGGCACAAGATAATGATAGCTTGATTGCAAGAATAATAATCCTAAAATCAAACAAATACAGACCAACCAACTAGGAATAGTCCCAAAATGAAGTTGAAAATTCACTAAAAATTGTAAGCTATACTCGATTCCTTTGACAATCCAATCAAAAGGCAGATTAAAAAATGGCAGCAATGGTGGGATAAAAGTTAGTAGAAACAATCCAAAACAATAAGGTAATAAAAGAAAAGTAAATAGATAGGAAAAAACAGCGGTTAATATCCCACCTAAAATCGGCCATTGAAAAAAGACACAAAACAAAAATGGTGCAGTTAATACATGTAAATATTGCATGAAAAGCAGCGACTGCCATTTTGATTTTGCATTCGGTATAAAAATCAGCAAAAATGAGACAAGTAGTGATAGCTGACCTGATAAAACTAAGAGGGTATTTGGAAATATAACCATTAAAATTAAGAGAACGATGCTAAATCGATCTAAACGGGATAACTTGATAGAAAGATGATTCAGTAAATAAGTGAGTAAATACGTAAAAGTTGCTCGTAAAACACTCATCGAAATACCAAATAAAAACATAGCCGTCAATGCACAAACAATAAACGGTAGCATTCTTTGCGCAAAAGATAAATGAAGGCGACGAAAAAAATAATCGAATAATCCCAAAAAGAAAATGACATGCATACCTGAGATCGTAAATAAATGTAAAATACCACTCATACTGTACAGAGATTGCATTTCTTGAAAGTCCTGATTTTTATATCCAAAGACCAAAGCTTGCACGTATTGACTTGCTTTTCTTGATAATTGTTCACGTACTTGCTTTATGCAATAAAAACGTAATTGAGATAGCAGAGTTTGCCAAGCTGAACCAGAAAGCACACGATATTTTTCAACAACAAACAAGCCGGAATAATTTTTATCTTGCAAATACTTCTCATAATCAAAGGCATGCTGATTACGAGAAGTATTTACTGACTGAAAACTACCCGTACAAGATAAACGGGTAAAGCTAGGGGCATCCATTCGCCACTTTTGCTGTTCATTTTCAGATTTTAATTGAATTTGAAGTCGGACTAATTTTCCTTTCATACGCCCATCTGCCGTTAATAAATCACCATTCACTGTCACCGAATCTGGATAGATAAGGCATTCCGTTTGAAGCAACTGACTACTTGGCGACTGCTGATGTCTTTGCAAATAGCCACTTCCTAAGCACAAAATTAGTACAATAAGGCTCAAAATACATAAAGTAACTTTTCTAGCATATAATAAATAAATGAATACATATCCTGCTATGAGTAACAATATCAATTGCGATAAAACCAAGCCATAGTAGCTACAGACGGTAAAAAGCGTACAATAGGCTATTTGGTTTATCCATGAAAAATCGCAATGCTTAAAACTATTTGGTAATGGAAGTAAGTTTTTCAAAATACTTTGGATCCAACTTCACTTGTTGAATCTCTACTCCAAGTTTTTGAATTAACTCGATTGCATAAGGATCATTATGATAGTCATGTAGATAATAGATTTTTTTAATTCCTGCTTGTAAAATAGCTTTCGTACAATGTAAACAAGGAAAGTGTGTAACATAAATTTCGGCACCATCCGTTGAAATACCTAATTTAGCACATTGTAATAAAGCGTTCATTTCCGCATGAATGGTTCGAATACAATGACCATCCACAACGTAACATCCATGATCGATACAGTGATTATCTCCACTGACTGCCCCATTATATCCACCAGCAATAATACGACGATCTTTTACTAATGTGGCTCCCACTTCCAGACGCGTACAAGTACTTCTTAAAGATAACAGTACCGCTTGAGCCATAAAATACTGATTCCAGGGAATTCTTTGATCTACCATATTGGCACCTCCAAAACTTGTTTTTAGTTATATTGTAATCGAGTCACGTAATTTTTCAACCGTCTTTTCACCAATTCCTGTCACTTTGGCTAAGTCTTCAATAGTCTTGAATGAACCATTTTCATTGCGATAGTCGATAATTGCTTGTGCCTTTTTTTCACCTATGCCACTTAGCTGTTGAAGTTGCGTCAAATCTGCTTGATTAATATTTAGTTTTTCAGCATCTTTTGGCGATTTTTCAGCAGATTTTTCCTCCAAATGACCATTATTAGGGATATCTTCTGTATCTAGACTCTGTGCTTGATCTTGCGTTAAGATTATTATTTTTTGTTGATCTTGTATAATCATCGCCTGGTTTACCGTTTGAATCGCTGCATCTTCAGTTAACCCTCCCGCTTGCTTTAATAAATCGAAAAGCCGAGCCCCTTCTGATAACTGATAAACGCCTGGCTGTTTAACCGCACCTGAAATATCTACATAAATTTTTGCAGATTTAGATTCATCATTCGCTTGATCTTGCTCCTTTTTTGTGTCTACCGTTACTTCAGTAGTCGATGAAGTCTCAATTAGTAATTCTTTGTCTTCCTTTTCTTGTTGCGTAACAAGTAAAAATACTGCTATACCTAACAAAACTATGCCACATACGCCGACAACAAGCTGCCAAGTTTTTATTTTACGCCACCAATTTTGCATTTTTTTCACCTCTCTAATATATAAATACGAAAAAAATGAAAAAAAGCGTCAAAAAAAAGACGAATAAATAAACTATTCGCCTAAAAATTTTTCTATTTCTGTTAATGAGTGAACTTCATGATGGGCCTGTTTGATTTTAAAAAGTCGCTCATCATTATAAAAAATACTTTGTACACCGGCATTAATTCCCGCATCGATGTCCATTGGTCGATCACCAATCATGACTGTCTTTGTTTTATCCATCTGATATTTTTCAACTAAATACAAGAGTGAAGTAGGATTAGGTTTGCGGGGAAACTTATTTTCTGGACCAACGATTTCAACGAACAGTCCATCTAATTGTGAACCTTGTAATAACGCCTTGGCAGAAGCATTTTCGCGGTGGGTCAGTAAATAATTCTTACCACCTTTTTCAATCACTTTTTCTAATATGTATTTTGCATCATCATAGGCAAAAACATTACTCGTATCACTTTTTTCAAACTGCTTATATATTTGATCAAATTCTTCAAAATCTAACTGATATTGGTTTGCTAAGTCTTTGGATGATTGGATTTTAAGCGTTCTGTAAATAGCTGATGGCGTAATCGAAATTTGATAATGTTGCATCGTTTTTACATAAGCTTTCAACATTTTCGGATAGGTATTAAATAATGTGCCATCAAAATCCCAAATGAAGTTTTGATACATTTCGATTCCTACTTTCAAAGATAATTCCTTTTTACCTTATCCTAAATAGCTTTATTTTTCAAGAAAAAAATCGTCTTTTTACAGAAAATTTCCATAAAAAGACGATACTGTTAATTTTTGAATGAATGAATTGGTGCTGGAATTCGTCCGCCACGTTGAATAAATACATCCGACCTAGCTGAGTTAACCTTCATAACTGGCGCACTTCCCAGTAATCCACCGAATTCGATGGTATCACCAACTTTTAACTGATTGGCTGGAATTACTCTTACAGCAGTCGTTTTGTGATTAACCACGCCGATAGCTGCCTCATCTGCAATCATTGCCGCAATCGTACTTGCTGGTGTATCTCCTGGAATGGCAATCATATCTAAGCCTACTGAACAAATTGCAGTCATTGCCTCTAATTTTTCAATATTTAAATAGCCTTGTTCCGCAGCTTGAATCATTCCGGCATCTTCGGAAACTGGAATAAAAGCACCTGATAACCCACCAACATGATTACAAGCCATGACACCACCTTTTTTGACCGCGTCATTCAGTAAGGCAAGTGCTGCAGTAGTCCCGTGAGTCCCAACTGATTCAAGACCCATTTCTTCTAAAATTTGAGCTACACTGTCACCAACAGCAGGTGTCGGCGCTAAGGACAAATCCACAATACCAAAAGGGACCTTTAACCGTTCTGAGGCGATTTTACCAACCATTTGACCCATACGTGTAATTTTAAATGCCGTTTTTTTGACCGTTTCCGCAACAATATCAAAACTCTCACCTTTTACTTTTTCAAGCGCTCTTTTGACAACACCCGGTCCACTAACACCCACATTAATGACACAGTCAGCTTCACCTACACCATGAAACGCTCCGGCCATGAAAGGATTATCTTCTACTGCATTGGCAAATACGACCAATTTGGCACAACCCATATCAGATTTAGCAGCAGTTTCTTTGATGACTTCACCCATCAATTTAACTGCATCCATATTAATACCAGCTTTTGTCGAACCGATATTGACACTTGAACAAACAAAATCAGTTTGCGCTAGTGCTTCTGGAATGGATTCAATTAAGGCTAAATCACCAGCCGTAAACCCTTTTTCGACTAAAGCGGAATACCCACCGATAAAGTTAACCCCCACTTTTTTGGCAGCTTTATCTAAAACTTTAGCAAACTTCACACAATCTTTTGCATCAGCCTTAGAAGCCGCAGCAACAATTCCGATTGGGGTAACAGAAATACGTTTGTTAATAATCGGAATGCCATATTCTAATTCAATCGCTTCACCTACTGCAACTAAATTAGCTGCCTTTGTTATAATTTTCCGATAAATTTTTTCACAACTTCGATCAATATCTTCATCCATACAGTCTAACAAAGAAATACCCATAGTGATTGTACGAATATCTAAATTTTCTTCTTCGACCATTCGTATGGTTTCTAAAATTTGATTTACTTCCATCGTATTCCCTCCACTACAACTTATGCATGGCATCGAAAATTTCGGCATTTTGAATACGAATATCCACACCCAATTGTTCAGCCGTTTGATCTATCTTCTCACAAATAACCTTAAAATCAGCATTTCCTTTTGATTCTAACACCATCATCATCGTAAAATATTCATTTAATATTGTTTGTGTGACATCAATAATATTTAGGTCTAAATCTGCTAAGGTTTGACTAACTTTAGCAATAATACCTACTTTATCCTTACCAATAACCGTTAAAATTGCTCTCATAACGAGTCCTCCTTTTTTTGTATAGTATAACACAAAAATTTTGCTTTAAAAATAAATCTTTCATAAAAACAGCTTTTTTTAGATAGATTATCGTCTATTTCCGAACAATCCCCTCAATAAGAAAAAAATCCCTTCTGTAAAAACAAAAGGGAAAATGATAAATTAATCTAAAATTGTTACTTTGACTGTTCTTCTACCCCACTGAATACATTGTTCGTATGTAGAAAAATGAACATCAATAATATTACCTTTAATCGCACCACCAGTATCCGAAGCAATGGCCTCACCATAACCTTCAACATATAAGCGCGTACCTAATGGAATCACATTTGGATCAACTGCTACAGCCATTGGATTCGTTAATAAATTTTGGCCAGTTGCCGTTACTGTTCCTCCACCTAAACTGTCTCTTGGATCTGAACTATAAGCCGTTGATTCCATATACAGAACTTTTCCAGTTACTTCATCAGGCGTGTTTTGCGAATCCGCTACTTGCTTTTCTTGTACGGTTTCTTCAGCTTTTGTCTCTTTCGGTGTTTGATCAATAATTACTTTATTGTGACGAATTAACTTGATACCACCTTCAGATTCTTGCGTTTCAATCTTTAATACTTGACCATCAAAAATCAAGTTTGGATTATCTATTTGATTATCTTTTGCAATTTTATCGACAAAATCGGTTGACCCAAAATATTTTTCTGAAATTTTCGAAAGTGTATCGCTTGAAGTCACAACATGTTTTATTTCTTCTGCATGTGCATTCACACTTCTAACATCAAATGACACAATCACCATCAAACCAATGACTAGTGCTTTAATTGTCTTCATTGTATGTATATTCTCCTCTTCAATGTTGTTTGTTGTAAACCAACGTTGAATATCATATCTGAAAAATTGCATTTATAGGTTTCAATTACGTAACGAAAAATTGCAAGTTAATTAAACGTAAGCAAGATATTGTCGATTTTTTAATAAAAGTAGGCATAAACATTATGAAATCAACATTTTCATTTATTGTCACCTCCGCAAAAAAAGAAGTTAAACCCTATGATTTTGCATAAAAAAATAAAAAAATGAAGTGATATTTACCCTAAAATGAGTAAATATTTCACTTCATTAATAATTATTACAAAAAAGAAATCGTTTTATATTTGGATTTTATTCAATTGCTTACCGTAAATAGATTGATCAAAATTGAAAAAGTAAGCAAAAGCACACACGATAAAGAAATAAGGAAAATAGTTAAAACCAAACACTTCACATCCAATTAAGATAGGGGCTAATAAAGTATTGGTCGCACTTCCAAAAACTGCCGCATATCCCAAAGCAGCCACTAAAATGACAGGCATATGAAAAAGACCGGCTAATACAATACCCAAGGATGCTCCGATTGAAAATAGTGGTGTCACTTCGCCGCCTTGGAATCCAACTGATAAAGTAACAATTGTAAATAATAATTTTGCGATAAAATCATATAAATAAATGGTTTGCCCCGAAAAGCTAGCGGCAATTAAATTTGTTCCTAAACCGGCATATCTCCCACCATGACAAAGTAATAAAAGTATACTCAAGACAATACCAACAATAAAAATACGCCAATAAGGGTTCACAATTTTCTCAGCCATAAAGGTTTTAAGATAAGCTAATCCTTTAGCGAATAAGCTACCTGTCAACCCAAAGATTACTCCAATAATCATCAGTTTGGCAAAATTTACAAAATGAAAAGCAAATGCATCGGAAACAAACACTTGAAATTTTTCTAGACCTAAGAAATGAGAAGTCCCACTTGCAATAAAAGCTGCAATCAATGCTGGTATCAACGCTGGATAAACTAATTGACCTACAAACATCACTTCTAACGCAAAAAATGTCGCTGCAATTGGTGTTTGAAACAATCCAGCAAACCCCGCTGCCATACCAATCACGATTAAAGTCGTTTGATGTTTTTTCAGATTTAATTTCTGACCTACTGTATGTGAAACTGTAGCCCCAATTTGGACAGCAACACCTTCACGACCAGCACTCCCCCCAAATAAATGTGTTAACCAAGTCCCACCAATAATAAATGGTACCAAACGTAACGGAATATCCGACGCATTTTTTTGCCCAACATCAAATATCAAGCCCATGCCTTGCTGGCTATTCTTTCCATATTTTTGATACATAAAGATGATGAACACCCCAATAATGGCTAAAAATGGAATAAAATAATACGGATGATCATCTCTAATATCCGTAATTGCCAATAATCCCATACCAAAATAGGCATCAATCACACCGACAATTAAACCAATAATAACAGCCAACGCAATCAACAATAGATACTCACCATAATAACTTCTTAACTGTAACCATATTTTTTTCACTTTCATCTTCCTTTCACAAAAAAAGCTGATGCCTCCATGATAAAAAAAATCATAGAAGTCATCAGCTGTAATAGCAGTTTAGGTAAAAACCAAGGGAGAACCTCATTCCCTATATTTGGAAGTATAGCCGACAAATTTGAGTGAGTCAATCATTTTTTATTTTATTCATGAAGTTCTAGTGGTAGCCCGTCTGGATCAAAGAAAAACGTCATCTTCTCATCCGTATAGTCATCTATTCGTATAGGCTCACATTCAATCCCTTTTTCAATCAATGCTGCCACAACTTCCTCAATATTTTCTACTTTGAAAGCTAAATGACGTAACCCACACGCTTCAGGATAACTTGGTCTTTTAGGTGCATCTTTCACACCAAAAATTTCTAATTCACAATCACCTAATTGTAAATCTAATTTGTAATCATCACGATGCGCCCGATAATTTTCACGAATGACTTGAAATCCTAATTTATCAACATAAAAAGTTTTACTTGCTTCATATTTTGATGTAATAATTGCTACATGATGGATTTGACTTAAATTCATTGATAACCTCACATCTTTCCTTATTTGTTAATCATTCTAGCAATTCCCATTACAAAAAACAATGCATTGAGACAAATGAAAAGGAATACATAATGGCACTTTTCGTTTGTGAATGTTTTTGCTATAATTAGTTTGGAGGTGTTCCCATGGAAAATGCAGTAATAAAATTTGATCATCAATACGTTGATGGTGGCTGTAATGCATGTGGTGTTTTACGTTGTGAAACCTACAGTATGGATTATTTAAATAAAGAAGTTGGTTTTTCCTTTTTAGATATTGAAAGTTTGATTCAAGCCATCGCCCAAGTCAATCAATGGCGTCAAGACTATCAAGAAATTGGGATTGGTGAAGAAATAGATGGACTAACAAAAGCAGGTACCTTTGTTGAAGTTGAAAAACTAGGAAAACAAATGCGCTACAAAAATCAAGTAACAAATCAAATGTTGATTGCTAATAATCAATACGATACCAATGAAAAACTATTCTCTACTGTCAATCAAATCTTGCAAACCATTTTCGCTATCGATGAAATCCATTTTTCATTAGTTGAAATTGACAAATAAACAAAAGGCTAAGAAGTAAGTGCATCAACATACTTCCTAGCCTCTTTTTTATTCTTCTGTAGCAATTAATGCTTCTTGATCATTCAACACATCACGATTTAACTCATGAATACGATGGCTAGTCACTACACCGGCAACCATGCTGTCACTGACATTTACCAAAGTACGAGCCATATCGATTAAAGGTTCAACAGAAATAACTAATCCGACAATGGCAACTGGTAAATTCATTGAACCTAAGACGATTAAGGAAGCAAAAGTTGCGCCCCCACCGACACCTGCGACACCAAATGAACTAATCGTTACCACCACAATCAACATCAAGATAAAACTTAGACTATGAACGTTAATTCCGACTGTTGGTGCTACAATTGTCGCTAACATCGCTGGATAAACACCTGCACAACCATTTTGTCCAATCGATAAACCAAAACTTCCAGCAAAGTTAGCGGTTGTTTCATCTACACCTAAAGCCTTGGTTTGCGTTTCGATATTTAATGGTAAAGTCCCTGCACTTGAACGTGAAGTAAAAGCAAAACTTAAGGCAGGCAAGGCTTTTTTGAAATAAGTAATCGGATTAACGCTGACACTTAATAAATATAATGAATGAACCCCTAATACAATAATTAAGGCGCTGTAAGATGCTAAGATAAATTTACCAAGATTAATGATTGCCTCAAAATCACTGGTTGCTAAAACATTAGTCATTAACGCAAATACACCATATGGAGTTAAACGCAAAACTAAAGTCACAATTCGCATCGTAATTTTATATAAACTTTCCATCAAATTTGCAAAAGTTTCCGCTTCTTTAGGTGCTTTTCTTTTCACACCTAGATAGCTAATACCGACAAATGCTGAGAAGATTACCACGCCAATGGTACTTGTTGGACGTGTTCCTGCTAAATCTGCAAAAACGTTTGTAGGAATAAACGAAATAATTTGTTGTGGGATAGAAAGGTTTTCCACTTGGGTTTGACGCTCAGCTAATTGAGCAATTCTAGCTGTTTCGGCGGCACCTTTTGTAAAAGTAGCCCCATCTAAATGGAAAGCTAAGACTATCAAGGAACCAATCGTTGCCGCAATAGCTGTAGTTGAAAGTAAGACAAATAATACATTGGCACTGATTTTACCGATTTTATTGCTTTCTTTTATTCGCACAAAAGCACCTACGATAGAAACAAACACTAGCGGCATAACTAACATTTGTAGTAAATGCACATAGCCTGAACCGACAATTTGAATCCATTCTAAACTGGTAGTTAGGCTTTGATGTCCAACACCTAACACCACTTGTAAAATGCCTCCGAAGATTACTCCGGCAAACAATCCGATAAATACTCGATTTGAAAACTTCACATGCCTTTTTTGTAATTGATAAAACGTAACTAAACCAATAATAAAAATTGCAATAATCATTAAAGTAATTAGATTTGTCAATTTCTGCACTCCTTTAAATACACTGAAACCAGGTTTTTCTTTTTGACAAGTCTATCAGAGGAAGTAAAGGTTCCACAGTGACCATTCTCCAACAGTTCACTCTAATTGCGCGCTTCATTAGTGACAGTGTTTAGTATAGGGAGAAATTTCTCTTATGTAAACTAATCCAAGCGAATTTAGCGATAGAATGTTTTTATCGCAAAAAACGTCAAGCCCTAAAGCCTGACGTAAAAAATCATTTTCATTAACGATCATTAGTTAGATTGAATTTATCTAAAACATAAAAGATTAAGCCCATTAACATCCCCACAACACAAGCTAAAACCATACCAGTTAGTTGGATAGAACCGAATTGGACTTTAATCCCAGATAATCCTGTGACCATAATTACTGAAGTCATCGCCATATTTCTTGATTTACTGTAATCTACTTGTGAATCCACCAAAATACGGATACCTGACGCACCAATCATACCGTAAAGTAGGAAAGAAATCCCACCAATAACCGGTCCAGGAATAGTACTAATTAACGTTGTCATCTTACCAATAAATGAACTAATAATCGATAAAACCGCCGCACCGGCAATGACATAAACACTGTAAACTCTCGTCATCGCCATAACCCCAATATTCTCACCATAAGTAGTCGTTGGAACAGAACCAATAAATCCAGAAATCATTGTAGAAAAATTATCCGCAAATAAAGTCCGATGCAAGCCTGGATCTTGCAATAAATCTCGTTCGACAATCTTACTTGTTACAATTTGATGGCCAATATGCTCTGAAGTAACCACTAGCAACACCGGGATAATCGTTACAATCGCCTCTAATTTAAACTTCGGCATTGAAAAGTTAGGAAGTGAGAAAATAGGTGCCTGAGCGACTGGAGCAAAATCTACTATGCCACAAAATACCGCGGCAATATAACCGACAATAATTGCGATTAAGATTGGAATAACCGATAAAAATTTACGAAACATCACAGACCCAAATACAGCTACGAGTAATGTAACTAAAAAGACTGTTACGTTGGCACTAGAAATTTTATCCCCAGTCAATCCCGCATTACCAGCTGCTGTCCCGGCTAATTCTAATCCAATGAGCGCTACAACTGGACCCATCGCAGCTGGCGGTAATACTACATTAATCCAATTAGAGCCAAATTTGTAAATAATAAATGATAAAACGCACCCTAAGAAACCAACAGCCACAAAGCCTCCAAGTGCATAAGAATAGCCCCACTTAGAAATGACGATACTAGCTGGTGCCAAAAAAGCAAAACTAGATCCCAAATAAGCTGGAGCCTTACCTTTAGTAATAAAAATAAATAATAGTGTTCCTAAACCATTCATAAATAAAACGATTGCTGGATTAATCCCAAAAATAAACGGAACTAAAACAGAAGCACCGAACATCGCAAACATATGTTGCAAGCTCAAAGGTAATAAAAGTTTAAATGGTACTTTTTCTTCAACTTGAATGATCTTTCTTTCTGCCACAATCATTGCCTCCTTGAATTATTCAGATAAAAAATTTTATCTTTGTTAGGATAGCATAAACTCTGGTAAAAAACTAGTAAAAATCGCAAAAAAATATGTGTTTTAGAAAAAATATTCGGCTTTTATCGTTTAAAGTTTCTCACCAATTTTTTGAATATGGTTTTCAATGATTTGATAAGCAAAAGAAGCATACTGTGAATGAGTAGTTATCTTATCTGGTGCATATTGTTGGACAAATTCATACAGCATTTTTAAGTGATTGGGTCGCTTAACTTCCTGTTCCCAATCAATAGCTAATAGGGCCTCATTTTCTTGATTGAGATCAATCAATGCGAGATAGCAAATCATCAAATATTCCTCTTTACAATGAATTTGATAATCAAAACAATCAATATCTTCTAAATAATCCAAAAATCTTTGAATCCCTTCGACTACATTCTCACTCAAAAAATAAATCATCGTACTGATATAATAGATTTCTGTTGGTAGGGCATTCATTTTCAAGGAAAGGCGTTCACAAATAAAAGCCATCTTATCTTGAAATTTGCTGAATGATTTGACAGTGACTGCTAAACAAAATGACGTTGCTACGTTCACATCAGCACCTGGCCAATCATAGCAAGCATGTAAATTTGGGTAGATTTTCTTTGTAAATTTACAGAATTTATCGTAATCAAATTTTTTTATCATAGGAAAAACCACCTGACAAGTTTCTGGAAGATATAATGCAGACGGATAATGATGATATAAGCGATCTAATATTTCTTGAAGTATCGATTTATGTGTCGGTGTAACTTTAAATTTCAAAAAAGCACCTCTTTTTGGATAACATTTATTCCATAATAATGAATATCTATCTAAAATACAAGTCCCTAACCACACTTATTATCTTGTTATCTTGGCTAGGGACTAAAAATTTATAATTCAATTCGTTTTGTAGCAATTTTATCTTGGAAAACTTCATCATGTTCCACAAAAATAATGGTCGCTTTAGAAGCTAATAGCATCGCTTCAATTTGCATTCTAGACTCTAAATCAATATAATTTAACGGTTCGTCAAAAATATACATATGACAAGGTTGACACAAAACGGCAGCTAAGAGCACTTTTTTCTTTTGCCCAGCACTCAAATCTGATAATTTTTTTTCAAACTGTTCACGTGCAAACCCCAATTTTCGTAATAGCATCAAAAAATGGGTGACATCCAAGTGCTGATCTTGAGCAAATTCTTTAAAAGTACCACTTATTTGGCTAGCATCTTGCGCTACATAACCAACCATTAATTGCGGACTAATTTCGACCTTCCCTTTATACTGAGAATGTTGACCTAATAAAACTTTTAAAAGACTGGATTTTCCTGAGCCATTTTTCCCAGTAATCAACACTCTATCCCCTTGATTGACTTCAAAACTGACTGGATTTTCATACAAGGCATGCTGATTAAAATAAATATTTAAATTTTCAACATAAATCATTCGCTTTTTAGGAAAATCTAAAATAGGTAAGGTTAACTGCTCTACTTCTTCAACATTTTTTAAAAGTTTTTTCTTATCTTCTATTGCTTGATTCATTCGCGCTTCTTGCACTTTTGAGCGCTTCATCATCTTTGCTGCTTTATGACCAACAAAGCCGCGATCTGCTACACCATGGCCAATTTTAGTTGCTTCCACTTGGTCTGACCACCCAGCTTTTTGACGCGCACTCTGACCTAGACGCTTGATTTCTTTTTTAAGAGACTCATTTTTATGGATTTCAAATTGCTCTTGTCGTTTTTTATTTTCATACCAACTGGAAAAATTTCCTTGTTGTAATTCGATATTAGCTTTATTTAATGCTAAAACATGGTCAATACAACTATCCAGTAACTTTCGATCATGCGAAACAAGAATAAAGCCTGATTTTTGTTATAAATAATGACTTACAGCCTCTCTTGCCTCGTCATCCAAATGATTGGTTGGTTCATCAATTAATAAAAAGCGTGCTTCTCCGGCGAAAAGACTTGCTAAAAGAAGCTTGGTCTGCTCACCATTTGATAATTGCTGATATTGCAAATAAAGATGTTCAATATCAAATTGTAACAAGGTCAACTCGCGAATTATCTCCCAATCTTCAGCCAGTGGATTAACTGTTTGGGCGACTTCAATAGCCATTTGTGTACGTTGCTCATCATGCATGGCGTACGGAAAATAGAGCATTGGCACTAAAGCATGAATTTCACCTTTACAGGGTAGTTGTCCAGCTAAAATTTTTAAAAAAGTTGTTTTGCCTCGTCCATTTCGGCCAATAAATCCTAATTTCCAAGTAGTATCTAAGTGTAAATTCACTTGATTAAAAATAGTATCAAAACTACCTTCATACTGAAAGCTTAAATTTGAAATTTGAATATTTGCCATATTTTTCCTCCTAGGTAAGTATAGATACTTATCTAAGTCGGAATTGCGGGTAATTACGCTACACACTTCCCGGCTTTATAATGGTGTATAGCGTAAGACATGTACAATTTCACTTTCTAGCAACATCTTCATTCCTTTCTTAATTTTAATAAACGTAATGAATTGAGCAACACAAGCATCGTGCTACCTTCATGTAACGTAACACTTACAAGAACCGATAAATGCCCAAAGAAGGTTAAGACAATTAAACATAATACACTTAACATGGCAAAAATCATATTTTGGTTGGTGATTTTCTCCAAACGGTGAGAGACTTGAATCGCTTGCGTAATATTTGGCAATTCATCCTGCATTAATATCATGTCCGCTGTTTCAATAGCAATATCGCTTCCTTGGCCCATCGCAATCCCAATATCGGCTTTCGCTAAAGCAGGTGCATCATTGACACCATCGCCAACCATTGCTACGAAATCATATTTTTGTTGCAATTTCTGCACAATTACAGCTTTATCTCCTGGCAATACATTACTAATCACTTCATCTATTTCTAATTTATCAGCTATACTTTGAGCCGTCAGCTGTGCATCACCAGTAATCATAATCGATTTGATGTTTTGCTTTCTTAATTGTGCAATAACTTTAGCAGATTGTTCTTTGGGTAAATCTTGAAGAGCAAAATAGCCCATGACTTCTTGATTAATCGCAAATAAGACAACCGTACAGCCAGCTTTTTCATTTTTTGTTACCTTTTCTTGCCAAAATGTATCTAATGCTGTAAAGTGCGAAGGTTTCGCAATTAAAAATTCATTTCCCTGATAATATCCCTTGACCCCAACACCTACTTCATTTTTTATTTTCATGTCTTCTAATTGGGAAACATCAGAAAAACGTGAAACAATCGCTTGGGCAAGTGGATGATTGACTTGTGCTTCCATCGAAACGGCCAATTGAACGAAATCTTCACTTGTAAACCCATCGTGTGATTGCATCTCATAATTCACGACTTGCGGTCTTCCTTGCGTCAAAGTTCCTGTTTTATCAAAGGCGATGGCTTGTACTTCTTTTAATTGATATAAGTAGTTGCCCCCTTTAAACAAGGTCTTCGCTCTAGCCAAACTTGAAATGGCACTTAAAGTAGCTGGTACAACAGAAACAGCTAAAGCACATGGAGAAGCAGAAACTAAGAACACTAACGAACGATTGAATAAGATATCACGACTCCACCCAAATAACATTGACCCAAAAAGTAGTAATAAAATAAATATTCCAATGACAAAATTAACATATACTGGCTCATAACGATCAATTTTTGTTGCAATCTTTGGTACATTATGTTGGGCTTGTGAAACAACTTGGACAATCTTAGCAAAGACAGTTTGTGAATATTTTTTAGTTACTTGAATGACAAGCGGTGCATCAAGATTAATTGTCGCACCATACACGGTATCGCCCACTTGTTTTTCGCGCGGTATGGATTCACCGTTGATAGTGGACTCATCAATACTACTTATCCCTTTCATAATCATACCGTCAATTGGAATTTGTTCGCCATTGGCTACTTGAATATAGTCTCCTACATGTAAATCTTCAACCAACACTTCTTCTAATTGATGATTCGCATTTAATCTTTTAGCCTTTTTTGGACTGAGTGACATTAAATTGGTTATTTCTCGGCGACTTTTTCCTTCCACATAATCTTCTAAAAAGTGAACGCCCGCAAAAATAAAGATTAACACTGCGCCTTCAAGTGCTTCACCTAACAATACCGTCCCAATTGCTGCCAATGTCATCAATACATGCGCATTAGGTGTCAAGCGATGGCGGATTTTTGTTTTTTCAATCATATCTTCTATTCCTTCAAACATCACATGATAGCCAGAAATAAATAATGACAAAGCAAAAAGCACTTGTTTGATTGTTGGTGAAAAGGGTAAGATTAACGCTAAAAGGGTCAAAATTATTCCTGCAAAATATAATAGTAAAGCTGTTTTTGATTCATGATGATGGTGATGATGATGTCCTTCATGAGAATGTACATGATGGTGTTCACAATCATGATGATATGCATGTTGAATATCCATAATAATCCCTACTTTCTTTTTATCAATTCCCTTGCTATACTCATAGTATAAACTATACCTTAAAGGGAGACTCAAGAGTTATTATGGAAAAATCTCAACTTTTTACCATTCATCAATTAGCTAAATTTACCGGCATCCCCATTAAAGCCCTACGTTATTATGAAAAAATTCAAATATTAATCCCACGATATATCGATGAAACCAATCTTTATCGGTATTATTCCTATGATCAAGTAACCTATGTTAATATTATTAAAATGTGTGCAAATTATGGGATTCCACTGAAAAATATTCAGGAATTTATGATTCAAGACAATAAAATTGATATGCAAAAAATCATCAACTTGATGCAACAACTATTAGAAGAAAAGCAAAATCAATTACAAAAAGACCGCGCCTTCTTACATAATTTACAAAATCAAATTAATATTTCTAAACAAGTCCACCAATCCCATGAACTATCCGTCACTAAAGAGCATAATGACTATTTATTACAACCTTTCGAAGGAGAATTCTTTACTAGTGAATATTATGTTGGTTTACAAAAAATGTTGGAATGTATCCAAGAAAGACATATTCAATACTATAATCGTATGGGATGCTTTATCTGTTGGCAAAACGGGGAATTAAAAAAATTTCTAGTCTTAGAAATTGAAGGACATACCAAGCAAACAGCTAACCTACAAATCCTTCATTTACAAAACCAAGAAGCTTGTATTTGTCACATTCAAAAAAATGAGCTTGATCAACAACTAGACCAATTAATCAAGAAAGACTTCCATCAGTTCCTAATATTAGAAACTTTTGAAGCCACCTACCACATGCACCATCCTCATTTAGAACTACAAATATTGCACTAAAAAAGGACGCGACTCAACACGTCCTATTTTTCTATTTAAAAATATAATCTTTTAACAATAAGGCAACTATAAATTGAACAGCAAAGATAACAGGCAATCCATAACGAAACATAAATTTTCTCGTTTTATGTTGGAAGGCTGCCATCCCTAATAGACCGCCGACACTTCCGCCAATTATCGATAGTCCAAATAATGTTGCCTCGCTAATCCGCCATTTATGACGCATAGCACGCTGTTTATCAACCCCAAACACACAAAAAGTTAATAAGTTTATCACTCCAAAATAAATATAACCAAACATTTTATCACCTTCTTATGTATTATTGAAAAACATTATAGTCTAAGAGAGATGAAAATGAAAATCATTGACTTAAAACTTTGATAAATCTTAAGAGAAATGGCAGAGAAATCATTGCCGCTAAAAGAAATGCTAGTGGTTGGGCCATTTGGATACCCATTAAGCCATAAATATTTGGCAATAAATAGATTAGAGGGATGAAAAACAAGCCATTTTGCGCTTATGCATATCATCAAGCATCGTTTTTGTCTGACCGTCCCAAGCTTCAACATCAACTGAATGACCAAACAATCCCACACTAATCACAATATTCCCTTGAAGCGTTAAATCCTTTTGCGCTTTTATGAATTCATCTTTAAACCGTGTACTCCCACATAGCGTAATAATTTTATAGTTGCCAATCATTTAAAAAACCTCGATTCCATGAAAATAGCCGCTAACCAAAATCGGCTAGCGGACAGTTGATAATCTTTCAAGCTGTTGCGTTAATTGTTTAAAATCAATTATTCTTGCCTGGCGATGAAATTCTTTGCCAGAGTGAAATAAAATCACAACTGGCGCAGTAAACAAACTTAATTGTCCTTTTAACATCGGCACTTTTTCTAAATCAACAAAGTAAGCTGGAAAATCATATTGCTGAACCAAACGCTCAACCTTTGGAAAATCCGCCATACAGACACTACAATTGACTTGTTTGCCATAAAGAAGAAAAGTTTGTTTTTCATCTAATAATTTTTGATAACTTTCAAAATCTTGAATTTCAAACATATTAAGCCTCGTAACTATCTAATTGCGGATAAAAAGCTTGTAATAATTGTGCTGATTTTTGTAAGCCAGCTAATTCTTCATCGGTTAACTTAATTTCCACAATTTCTTTGGCACCTGTTGAATCAATAATTGTTGGTACACTTAAGAAGGCTTTTTCAACACCGTATTCCCCATTTAATTCAACAGTTACTGGATAGATACGATTTTCGTTAAAGAGGATCGATTTTGCAATAGCCGTTGTCGCAGCCGCAATACCGTAACAAGTATTCCCTTTACGATTAAAAATTTCCCAACCAGCTTTGATCGTTTTTTGTAATAAAATATCTTTCGTTACATCTTTTGTACGGGTCGCATTATCAGCTAGCACATCTTCTACCTTCTTACCGCCAATGGTTGCACTACTCCAAGCCACCATTTCGCTATCACCATGCTCACCAATAACAAAAGCCTGAACACTCTTAGAATCTAAATCATACATTGCGCCTAATTCACAACTCAAGCGGGCACTATCAACAGTTGTACCACTACCAATCACACGATGAGCGGGTAGCCCTGATAATTTACGTACATAATAAGTCATAATATCTACTGGGTTTGAAACGATTAAAAAGATTCCATCAAAACCAGAGGCCATCACACTGTTCACGATGCTAGTCATGATATTAATACTTGGTGCTAACATCTTCAAACGGTCATTCGATTCTTTTGGCATAGGTGCTGAAGCCGTGATAATCACGATATCTGCATCTTTACAATCACTATATTCCCCAGCTGTTACCTTAATATTTCGATTTAAAAAATGAACGGATTGTTGTAAGTCCATCGCTTCGGCATAGGCTTTTTCTTTATTCACATCGATTAAAACAACCTCTGCACATAATCCTTGACTAATAATACTATAAGCAGTTGTCGCACCTACATTACCGATACCGACAATAGCTACTTTTGAATTTTTAAAATCCATGATAATCCTCCAATTATTACATGTAATTTCATTGCTTATTTATTCTATCACAAAAATTTTCAAGATGAAACGAATCTGCCTTTGCTACTTTTCATGACGTTTTGCCGAATAATTTTGAATAATCACCTTTATCACTTGAACACGACCAACCATTTTTTCATCAAATTCAAAATCACGGTTCGTTTGTGTTTTCATCAGACATTCCATCGCTCGTATCTTTTCTTGTGAATCAATCACAATGTATGCTTGTCCTTCTCCCATCAATGAACCAAAAGCAGTAGAATACTCACATGGATTATCGCCTCCATCGATTGCTTCTACATCCGCGGTAATTTCGATAAAAACATTTGGATTATGGGCAATCACATCAAACTTTCTTCCCACCTTAGCCCCATGCATAAACAAAATTAGTTGTTCATTTTGCCATTGATAGCCGTAATTTAAGGGTACGATATAAGGAAAATCACCATCAATCATGCCTAAATGCACGACTTTGCCTTTTTCTAATATTTCTTCTATTTGAGCTAATTCGGTCACTTCTCGATCTTTTCGACGCATTTTTTCACCTACTTAAATTAAGATTCCTTTACAATGATCGATTTCATGTTGGATAATTTGTGCTGTAAAATCAGTAAAGGTAGCACGTTGTTTTTTGAATTGATCATTAAAATAGACCACTTCTATTTTTTGATAACGAATGGTGGGTCGTACACCGACTAATGATAGACAGCCTTCCTCAGTTTCATATGGGTTTACTTTTTTTACAATTTTAGGATTATACATCACAACTGGACCTGCTGGCGTTTGAATTGCAATGATTTGCTTTTGCACACCAATCATATTCGCAGCTAATCCGACACATTTATCTTGATTTGCTAGTAGCGTATCTAACACATCTTGCGCGTGTGGTTTATCTTGAGCTGTTGCGCGTTGACTAGGTTGTTGTAAAAAGAAAAGATCGTGATTGATTTCTCGGATCATTGCTCACTCAACCTTCCATACTTACTTAATAATACTTTCAAATCTGCTAAAGCTTGGTTCTCTGATATAACTTGAATTCCTTGCATCCCCAAACTTTGTGCGGCTTCAATATTACCTTTAATATCATCTAAAAACACACAATTTTGAGCTTCTAGCCCATATTTATCCAATAGATACTGATAAATTGCTACATCAGGCTTCACCATTTCTACTTCATAAGATAATATTTTTCCGTCCAAGATTTCATCAATGGGTAAGTAGCCTTTTTTTGCTAAATCATAATAAGACGCCGCAGTATTTGAGAGCACAAAAAGTTTATAGCCTTGCTTTTTTAACTCCTGCGCATAGTCTTGCATTTTGGTAAAAACATCTGCATATTCATACCAATGATAATAAATTTGTCGTAAACTTTCTTGATAAGAGTCATCTAAAAGCGCCAAAGACATATGATAGGCTTTATCTGCATCTAATTCACCGGTATCTTGTCTTGGCCAATAACCAGAGGTAAAAATAGCTGTTCTTAACTTGGCAATTCGCGCTTCATCTGTTTCAATTAAGTGCAAAAATTTCTCTGGGTTCCATTCAATTAAGACGTTACCCATATCATAAATAATTGTATCTATCATTTTAATGCCCCCTTACTTTATTCTTTGCACAAACCTTTTATCTAAAAAAACTGTTGCCCGATTCGGATAATCATTTCACCAAAATTAAATATTTCAACTTGAGTAGATACAGGAATTTTATTTTTCCATAGCCAGCCAGCAAAAAATGTGGAATAGCCATTATGCAACTCAGTGATAATTTCAAATTCCTGATGGATGTACTGTTGTATAAACTCCTCCATCGTCATATATTGTCCTGTAAACTTTCCCTCAGAAAGAACACTGTCATAAACCAAAACCCAACAATCTTCCAAATGACACCTTGTAAAAATAACTTCTGCTTCAAATCCTTGTTCTTCTCCACTATTAGAATAGTGAAAAACTTTATCCACAGCAAAAATCAGCTTATCATCCGCAAAAGTAATTTTCTTGATTCTGCTGTCATGAAGACCATACTCAGTAATTGAATTTCTATTTCTAATCATTTCCCTCATGAAAATTGCTCCATTCCTTTTCGTTCATTATAACAAAATATAGGTGTAAAAAAAATAAGTGAATGATTGACCATCCACTTATTACTAAATTATTTCGCTAACACACTGATTCGTTCTCTGATATGATGTCCCTTTTGTGCTTCATCCACCATTGCGATGGCATAATCCGCATAACTAATGACACTTTCTCCACGATCATTTACAGTAAAGACTTCACCTGCTAAACGGTAATCTCCTGTACGCTTTCCTTCTACTTGGAAATCGGCAGCAGGTGATACGTATGTCCAATTAACATCATTACGCGTTCTCAAGTAAGCTAAAGATTCTCCCATCGCATTAGCCACTGGTAAATAACTTTCAGGAAAATCAGGAGTTTGAAATAATTGGGTTGTTAAAGAATCATCTACATACAAACTACCAGCCCCACCAACAACCAATAAGCGTTTTTCGGTATTTGCTACTAAATCACCGAATTTTTTTAGTGATTCTGTATGAAGTGGTAAAGTTTCAGGCGTCCAAGCACCAAATGCATCAATGACCACATCCACATTGGCTAAATCTTCCTTGGTTAAATCAAATAAATCCTTTTGAATAAATGCAATTCCTTCATTCTGATTAGCTGAACGTGCGACGCCAACTACTTCTAAACCACGACTTTTTGCTTCTTTAATAATTTCTTTCGCAGCTTTTCCATTTGATCCGATAACCATTAATTTCATAAAAATATCCTCCAAATAGTTGTAATGATTTTTGTTACAACAAGAATATAACTTATTCGTGTTGTAATGTCAATAGTTACAACTAAGAAATTTTGTAATTATCCGTAAACTACTCCTCTCTTCTGTTTAAAGCTTTCAAAACGAACCAAATGAAAGGTGCAAACGACTTAAATCATAAAAAAAGCACCTAGTAAATACTAAGCGCTACTTTAATATTCGTATTGATTTGATTTGGCTTTCATATAAAGTAATTTCTAGTGGGGCACCGAATTTTCGATTGATAAGATCAATATTTATCTCATCTTCTTCCTCATTGTCGACTTCATCTACAAAATCATAGACATAACCTCTATAGATTCTTCCTTTTGTATCAATAACTTCTACATTCTCACGTAAATAATTCCATAATTTAAGACCCGCCATTTACATCTCCCTTTTTCATAGTTAGTCAATCACTTCTATTGATACAATTTCATTTTCAGCATATGCATAAAATTCAATAATAATTTCATCATATCCATCAAGTGTATAACCGTCATTCTAGTCTTCTACTACACCAATAACTACAGTATTATCTTTTAATACAACCTTTACTTTTTTCCTACATATTGCCATAATTTCATTACAATGACACCTCATTACACTAGTTAAACCTTTAAAAAGAATAAAAAGATTACTGACTTTTTTCTATCAACGCCTTTGTATCATCCAAAATATCTTCTAGTGTCATAGACTTCATTTTTACCTCCATCGCTTTTTGAATCTCTTCTAATCTATTGTCCAATACCTGATGTATATTTCTTCCTACTGGACAATCTGGGTTAGGTTGATCATGAAAACTAAATAATTGTTGATTCTCAATACTTTCGACTGCATTAAAAACATCTAATAGCGTCATTTCTGCAAGTGGCCTAGCTAATGTTGCACCGCCTGAACCACGCTGAACTTGTACTAAATCAGCATTTTTCAATTGTCCTAAAACTTTTCGAATAATGACTGGATTGACATTTACACTTCTAGCAAGAAATTCACTGGTTACTTTATGCTCGCCCTGAAAAATACTAATGCAAGTCAAAGTGTGAATGGCAATCGTAAACCGACTAGAAATTTGCATACATTTCACCTCGCAATTTAGTATAAGCAAATATCGTTGTAACGTCAATGATTACAAAAACAACCTTTGAAAACAAGCACTAACATTGCGTTTCCAAAGGTTGAAAAGATTATTTCGTAATAAACTCGGTAGTATGTGGCAATAACACCACATCTCTGACTAATTTTGTGAAGATTTGAAGCTGTTCATCAGGAAGATTTAGGGTAGTCAGTTGTTCTAACTTCACGGTTTGATTGACAGAAGAAAGATTAAGAAGAAGAATACTCATCTCATTCTGGTTAAATCGCACAATACCAAAAATATTTTCATCGTAAAAGAGCGCAAACTCTCCATCAATTAATACTTTTTGCGCATTGCGATGACTAATCCAACGATGATAAATTTGATAACTTGCTTCATTCACACTTTCCCACGGATAAAATTTCCGATTTTGCGGATCTTTACCACCAGTTAACCCAGCCTCATCGCCATAATATACACAAGGCACACCAGGTACATACATCATCATCGCCACAGCTTGTTCTAATTTTTTCACATCTTCATGAAGCATGGTCGCAATTCGTTCGGTATCATGTGTCCCTAAATTATTAAACAAATTATAGAAGATATCACGAGGATAATTTTCATATAATTGCATAAAGCGATGTGCAATTTGTTTTGGCGTTTTCTGATGGTTCAAAAGTGCTAATACTGCATCTCTAAAAGGATAGTTCATCACACTATGCAAATGATCACCAAGAATATATTTTCGGCGCGTGTTATAGGAAACCTTGTTGGAGGCATCTTCCCAGACTTCACCAATTAGTACTTTATCTTTAAAATGATTTAATTGATGACGAATCCCTTGAATAAATTCATCCGGAAGTTCATCTGCAACATCTAAACGCCAACCATCAATTCCTTTATCCGACCAGTGAGCAACAACACTTTCATCTGCTTTAAAGATAAAATCTTGAAAACTTTCATCTTCTTTATTGATTTGAGGTAAATCCTTTATCCCCCACCATGAGCGATATCTATCTGGATAATGATCAAATTCAAACCAACTAAAATACAAACTATGCGGATTACGTGCAGCACCATTATGTTTACCGTATGTACCGTCATAGTTAAAATATTGACTATGACGGCCCACATGACTAAAGACACCATCTAAAATCAAGTGCATATCATTTTTGTGCAACTCATTCACTAGCGCTGAAAAATCTTCATCCGTTCCTAAGACAGAATCAATCTTAAAATAATCGGCAGTATCATAGCGATGATTACTACGAGCTTCAAAAATCGGATTCAGATAAAGAGCATTCACACCTAATTTTTTCAGGTAAGGAATTTTCTTCATAATCCCTTTTAAATTACCACCATAAAAATCCCAACGAACTACTTCCCCATCAGAATTTTTGATATACATAGGTTCATCTTGCGTTTGCCCATAAATGAAACTATTTGGTTTTGGTTGATTAATTACGCCATTCTCGTTGCCATTATAAAAACGATCAGGGAAGATTTGATAAAAGGCACTTTCACGATACCATTTAGGTGCTGCATCTTTTTGATTGAAGCAAGTTAGTTGATAATCCCATACAGCCTCAGCACAATCATAAATTTGGCCGACACCTCCAAGCTCATTCGAACCATAATAGACGCTACGAGCTTGTCCATTTTCTTGATAAATAATCTCAAATGAATAGTAGTAGAGGCCGGCATTTTTTCCTAATTGATATTGGCATTGATAAAGATCTTTACCAACCAAGTGCATATCAATTTGCTGATTTTCATGTCCATCTTTATGAATGGCTAAACTAACACGGTGCACATCAAGCCCACTCACCCGTATCGTGAAGCTAACAACTTTTCCTTTTTCAACTGCTCCAAATGGTCGTTTATATTTAGTGGACCAAGGATTGTAATAAATCTCCAAAATCTTAATTCCTCTTTTCCTTATGAAGGTTCACTGGTGCAATTTGCCAGATATCTTCAGCATATTTCATTACTGTGTAGTCAGCAGAGAAGATACCAGATTTCGCAGTATTCGTCAAGCTCATCTTACGCCATTTTGTTTGATCTAAATAATCTTGACTGACTTGTTCTTGAACTTTACAATAAGGTTCAAAATCTTTTAATAAGAAGAATTCATCATTATATTTCAATAGAGAATCAAAAATTTCTTGACCTTCACGTTGAATATTTGGAATCGTACCATCTACAAAGGCATTTAGCACCCGACGAACGACTGGATCTTGATCGTAAATGGCTTGAGCAGAGTAATCCCCTTTTTCATAATAGCGATAAACTTCTTCTTCAGTCAACCCAAAGACATATATATTATCTGCCCCCACATAATCGCGAATCTCAACGTTTGCGCCGTCCATAGTTGCCATCGTCACAGCACCATTCGCCATTAATTTCATATTACTTGTACCAGAGGCTTCTTTAGTTGCTAGCGAAATTTGTTCACTGACATCTGCTGCTGGAATAATGATTTCGGCAAGTGAAACATTGTAGTTTGGTAAGAAAACAATCTTCATCTTATCGCCAATATCTGGGTCGTTATTGATTAAAGTGGCTGTTTCATTAATTGCTTTAATAATTGATTTCGCATAGGTGTAGCTTGGAGCAGCTTTTGCACCAAAAATCCAGACCCGTGGTACAAAATCACGATTTGGATCATCTTTTAAATCTAAGTAACATTTCACAATATGCAATAAATTCAATAATTGACGTTTATAAGCATGTAGACGTTTAATTTGTACATCAAAAATAGCATTTGGATTAACTTCAATATTGCAAGTTTCTTTGATGTATTTAGCAAGACGAACTTTATTTTTATGTTTGGTATCGGCTAATAATTCTAATAAACGGTCATCATCGTAATAATTCATCAACATTTGTAAATCCGTTGGTTCTTTGCGCCATGAAGTGCCAATTGTTTCATCTAATAGACTAGCTAAAGGTTCATTAGATAATTGTAACCAACGTCTTTGTGTAATCCCATTTGTTTTATTATTAAAACGTTCGGGATATAGTACATAAAAATCATGCAATACAACTGATTTTAATAAGTCAGAGTGAAGTTTAGCCACACCATTTGTACTATGACTACCAATAATACTCAAGTTCGCCATATGAATTTGGTCTCCTTGAATAATACGTGTACGTTGAATTAAATCATCTGGGTATAAACCTTGTAAATTTGTCACAAAACGACGATCAATTTCTTCAATTATTTGATACATTCGAGGCAAGTGATATTTCACCATCGAAACTGGCCATTTTTCAAGTGCTTCTTGCATGATAGTATGATTTGTATAGCTCATCATACTTACTGTTAATCCCCACGCTTTTTCCCATGATAGATCGAATTCATCAAGTAAAATACGCATCATTTCAGGTACACATAAGGCTGGGTGCGTATCATTAATATGAATAGCAATATATTCATTAATACGACTAATTGGCATTTTCGTTTTCTTGTAGTAACGAATAATACTTTGAATCCCTGCTGAAACAAAGAAATATTCTTGAGTTAAACGAGTTAAACGTCCTTGTTCATTGGAATCATCTGGATATAATACAGCAGTTAAATCTTCAACCATGCGTCGTTCTTCAATACTACGATATTTTCCTTCTTCAGAGGCTGGAATTTCTACACTCCATAGACGTAAAGTATTTACTGTATCATTTTCATAACCAACAACACCTGTATCATATGGCACAGCTTTTAAGATTCGTTCGTTTTCGGCAACTGGTTTTAAACTACCATCAGGCATCTGTTTCATATAAACGTTACCACCGAAATGAACATTGACCGATTCACTTTCACGACGAACTTCCCATACATTGCCACTCTTTAACCAAGCATCTGGTAATTCAACTTGATAGCCATCGACAAATTGTTGTTTGAACAAACCATAGTCATAACGAATACCATTTCCGTTACCTGGTAATTCACGGGAAGCCAAACAATCTAAGAAACAAGATGCTAAACGACCTAAGCCACCATTTCCTAAAGCCATATCATTTTCGACACGAAGGACATCGTCAAAATCAAAGCCAAATTCTTCTACAGTATCACGCACCATATCCAACATACCTAAGCTTAATAAATTACTCTTCAACATTCGTCCTGGCAAAAACTCAATAGAAAAATAATAAGATTGTTTTTGTTTATGTTCTAAATAACGTTGACGTGTACGGTGCCATGAATCCGTATAGCTTGCTCGTACAATTTGACCAATAGCAACAAACAACTCATTTGGTGTTGCTGTTTCAATTTCCATCGCAAAATTTTCTCTTAATCTTTTTCTTAAATCTTCAATAAATTCATCACGTGTCATTACTTGACATTCCGACATCTTCTTTTCCCCCTCGTTATGTATGTCTAAATAAATCAAATGACATTGAAAGGCAAAACTCCAAAAAGATGAAACCTCTTGGAAATTTTGCCTTATTCATCTTTAAACATTAAAGGATTGAATTATATAATTGTAAATAAATCATACAACTTTGATGCCAACTGAAATCACGACTCATCGCATTTTGAACCAATTGATTCCAATATTGCCGATGATTTGCATATAAATCAACAGCTTGTAAGAGTGTTTGCATCATAATAAATGGTCTAAAGTCATTAAATCCAAATCCCGTACCTTCATTGGTAATTGGGTTATAAGGAACAACTGTATCTTTCAAACCACCGATTTCATGAACAACAGGTAAAGTACCATATCTCATCGCCACCATTTGTGATAAGCCACATGGTTCAAAAGCAGAAGGCATTAAGAATATATCTGAGCCCGCATAAATCAATTGAGCCAAACCTAAATTGAAATCAATATTGATTGCACATTTTTCTGGATAACGTGCCCCAATTTGACTAAAGGCAGCTTCAAATCGCGGATCACCTGTACCTAACAAGACAAATTGAACATCAAATTGCAATAGATTTTCTAACTCTTCCACAACCAAATGGAACCCTTTTTGGTAAGTTAGACGACTAACCACCCCAATGACTGGAACATCTTCACGTTGTGGTAAATGCATCTTTTCTTGCAATAGTCGCTTGTTTTCAGCTTTACCACTTAAATCCTCTTTTGAATAATGATAGGATAAATGCCTATCCGTTTCTGGATTATTGACTTCCATATCAATACCATTGACAATCCCCGATAATTTACTATTCTCCATTCTTAAAATGACATCAAGTCCACAACCAAATTCACGAGTTTGGATTTCTTGTGCATAAGAAGGTGAAACTGTAGTAATCTTATTGGCATAAAGAATTCCAGCTTTCATAAAGTTTACACAGTTTTCAAATTCAATGGTACCATCATCGTAACGCTCAGCTGACATACCAAATAAATCGGATAAGACGCTACGATTATACTTGCCTTGGAATTCCAAATTATGAATGGTCAAGACTGTTTTAATTGGACGATACGCTTCAATCCAATGATATTTTTCACGTAATAGAAATGGAATCATTGCTGTATGATAATCATTTACATGCAAGATATCTGGAATAAAATCAACTCTTTCCATCATTTCAATAATGGCTTGTTGAAAAAAGGCAAATCTTTCACCATCATCATAATATCCATATAATTGATCACGATTAAAATAGTATAAGTTGTCAATGAAATAATATCTGACATCCCCTAATTTCAAAGTTTTAATGCCACAATATTGACTGCGCCAACCCACTTTTACTTCAAAATTTAAGACATCCTCTACTTTTTCTTTATAAGATTCATTCATCTTTTTGAAGTATGGCATGACTACAGCAACTTCCACGCCTTCTTTGGCTAAAGCTTTAGGAAGTGCACCAGCGACATCACCTAAGCCACCTGTTTTAAAAAATGGCGCACATTCACTTGCTGCAAATAAAATTTTCATTAATTCATTAGCCTCCAATAATATCTTCTGTTACATTGCTTGCTTTAGATACCACTACTGGATTTTCAGGTGTACCAATAATTGAAACATGGTCTGATACTTTACAATCTTTATCTAAAATTGCATATTGAATTTTGGCCCCTTCTCCTATTACACAAGAAGAATGAACTAAGGAATCTTCAATTTTAGCACCTTGTTTAACCACTACTGTACGACCAAGTAGAGAGTGAACAACTTCACCTTCAACTTCACAGCCAGTACCAAACTGCGCGTTATTAACAACCGCAGAATCAGAATAGTAAGTTGGAAATTCATTATGAACTTTTGTATAGATTTTTTGATTTGCATACATTAATGAATTGAACTTAGCTGGTATCAACATATCCATATTTGCTTTATAGTAAGATTTCACATCAAAAATGTTACTTAAATAACCAGTATATTCATACGCAGTAGCATTTTCATCAATCATTGAACGCAAACAACTTTCCACGTGAGTCCCTACACCATCTTTTTGACTTTGACGTAATGCTGCTAAAAGACGTTCAACTTTTACAATGTAAATATCGGTACAAAGATTGGCAATTTCACCATCAGCAACATCTTTTCCACTAGTTTTAGTTGCTACTTTGCTATCTTCATTAAAATTCAACACCAAATCGGTATCGTAAATATCTTCTTTTGGCATTTTTTTGTAAACAACGGTTAAATCACTATGGTCTTCATGTAATAAATGAATGTTTAATAAAGCTTTTAAATCAATATTACATAGAACTTTGCTACTGAAATAAACCATATATTTTGATTTTGCTTTTTCTAAATAATCAATAACAGCATCGTAATAACCATTATGATCTTTCATTTTTTCTGCTTCTCGTTCAAACAAATAAATGAAGAAACGGTTATTGATACCGTCAAGATTCCATTCGGTCCCACCACCTAAATGATCAAAGACAGAACGACTTTCATCATAGTTAAATACCATAAATACTGAATGGATATTAGCATTAGCTAAAGATGATAAATTAAAGTCGATTAAACGATATTTACTATCAAAAGGCAATGTTGCTACGGGGCGATGATCCGTTAATGGAGCTAACCCCTCATAATTATGCAGATTTCCTAAAAAAGCACATATTCTATTAGTCTTCATCAGCAGCCACTCCAATCACTTCAGAATATCCAACGACAGCAATTTCATCTGTACCATCGATTACTGCGTTATCACCAATAATTGCATTTTCACCAATAATGGCACGGTTAATCGTTACATTTTTACCAATTGTTGCGCCAGACATAATCACGCTGTCTTTTACACTTGCACCTTCTTTTACTTGCACTTCATCAGAAAGAATAGAGTGATCAACGGTACCAGCAATATAACAACCATCAGAAATCAAAGAGTTTTTAGCTGAACCAGTTTCAGTAATTGAATGAGGTGGCGCAATACGGTTTTTAGAATAGATTCTCCATGATTTATCACGCATTGCTAAATCTAGGCTAGGGTCAATAAATTCCATATTTGCTTCCCATAATGAATCGATGGTACCCACATCTTTCCAATAACCACTGAAGCGATAAGCAACCACATTTTCACCACTATCAAGATAAAATGGAATGACGTTTTTACCAAAGTCATTCATATCATTTTCTTTTGTATGGCTATTCATTAAAACATTGCGTAAACGGCCCCAGTTAAAGATATAAATCCCCATTGAAGCCAAATTATTTTTTGGTTCTTTTGGTTTTTCTTCAAATTCAATGATACGATCATTTTCGTCTGTATTCATAATACCAAAACGTGAAGCTTCATGCATTGGTACTTCAATAACTGCAACCGATAACGAAGCATTATTTTTCTTATGGTTTAACAACATATCTTCATAGTCCATTTTGTAAATATGGTCACCAGACAAGATAAGCACATATTGAGGGTCCATTTGATCAATATAATCAATATTTTGGAAGATAGCATGAGCAGTCCCTTCAAACCATTTACTACCTTCTGAACTTGAATAAGGTTGTAAAACAGTCACCCCTGTATTAATCCCACTCAATCCCCAGCTAGATCCATTTCCGATGTGGCTATTTAAGGCAAGTGGTTGATACTGTGTCACAACACCAACATTTTTAATTCCCGAGTTCGCACAATTACTCAGTGTGAAGTCGATGATACGGTAACGACCTCCAAAAGGGACAGCTGGTTTCGCAATATTTTTTGTTAATTTTCCTAAACGGGTACCTTGACCACCAGCTAAAATCATTGCAAGCATTTCAGTTTTCATTCATTTGGTGAAATAATTCACCTTTCCCTCCTTTCAGCAGCACAACAAAATTTATTTAGAACGAACATTCACTTTCTTAGGTTTGATAATTAAGGCACCTAACGAAGGAACAATCGTCTGAATCTGATAGTGAAAATCCTTATATGTTTTTTTCTCTGCAGTCATCGGTGCATTTGGTTTCACCCAAGTTCCACCAAATTCTGCCATTTCGGTATTTAGTAATTCCTCATATTCACCAGCATAAGGAACACCAATCGCAAAGTCTTTACGTTCAACAGGTGCAAAATTGATAACAAAAATCAAGAAATCTTTTTTAGTCTTGCCGCGACGAATAAAACTCAAAACAGAATCTTCGCTATTATCTGCGTCAATAAATTCAATCGTTGTATTTTCATCATCTAATTCCCAGAGTGAACGTTCATCATGATACAGTTGATTTAAAACTTTGGTGAAGTGTTGCATTTTGGCATTCATATCATCTTGTAAATCACGCCATTCAAGACCTTCAGCATATTTCCATTCCAAAAACTGTCCCCATTCACTACCCATAAAGAGTAGTTTTTTACCTGGATGAGCTATTTGGAAAGTATACATATTACGAAGATGAGCGAATTGCTTGTAACGATCACCCCACATCTTATGCATTAAACTCTTCTTACCATGAACCACTTCGTCATGAGAAAGTGATAGAATAAAGTTTTCGTTAAACATGTACATAAAAGAGAATGTCGCTAAGTTGAAATGATATTTACGATAGACCGGATCCATCTCATAAAATTTCAAGATATCATTCATCCACCCCATATTCCACTTGTAATCAAAGCCTAGCGCTCCTGTTTCAATCATGCCAGTAACCTTGGTATCAGCAGAACTTTCTTCAGCAATCATAACAACTTCTGGATGAGCCAATTTGATCACTGCATTCATCTTTTGTAAGAAGTAATAGCCTTCGAAATTGCGATTACCTCCTTCATGATTTGGGTGCCATTCACCTTCGTCGTAATCGCGATAAATCATATTAGAAACCGCATCCACCCGAATACCGTCTAAATGGAAAGTCTCTAGCCAAAACATCGCACTTGATAGAATAAAACTTTGAACTTGTGGTTTCCCTAAATCAAAATTAAGTGCACCCCAACGGATATTCTTTGCGCGCCATTCTTCTTGATATTCATAAGTTGGCGTACCATCATAATACGCTAAGGCATCATAATTCACACAAAAATGTCCAGGAACCCAGTCCATAAATACACCAATATTGTTTAAATGACATTGTTCGACAAAATCTTGAAACTCCTCAGGTGTACCATATTCATGCGCTAAAGCAAAATAGCCTGTGGTTTGATAGCCCCATGATGCAGCTAAAGGATGTTCAGTCAATGGCATAAACTCAACATGCGTATAATGCATTTCCACTAAATAAGGAATTAATTCTTCTGCCAGTTCACTAAAAGTATAGGCCGTACCATCTACATGACGTTTCCATGAACCTGCATGTACTTCATAGATATTCATTGGACGTTTAAAGAAATTGGATCGTTTTTGACGACCTTTCCATAAACCATCTTTCCACTTTTTAACCGGTAAATGGTAAACTTCAGCAGCATTATTTGGTCTTGCTTCATAGCGGATGGCCATTGGATCAAACTTCATACATTCCGTGCCATCAGCTTGACGAATCTTATACTTATAAAGCTGACCTTTAATATCTTGGTCGACAGAAATCTCCCAGATACCAGAATCTCTCTTGTTCATCGGCATGGAATCGTCCCACTGATTAAAGTCCCCTTGTAACCAAACTTGTTGCGCATTTGGAGCCCAAACTCGGAAAGTGTAGGAACCATCTGCAAACTGACAACCTAACAGATGATGTAAATAAAAATTCTCACCTGTCAAAAAATGTTGCTCAGCTTCTAAAAATTCTTTGGTACTTGTCATAAAATCGCCTACCCTTATTAACCATTTCTTACCTATTAGAACATTTAATAGATAAATAACAACTAACAATTTACAATATCAGTATAACACTTTCTAAAGATAATAACTAATAAAATTGTGCAAATTTCTTCAAAAAAAATATTATTCCGAATATAAAACAGTTTACTTAAATATTATTAGCGAATAGTCCTAATAATATTAGCATTATTTAGCTCCCCCCAATTCGATATTGACAAATCATTAATTTTATTTAGCAAAATATTTTTCACAAGCTTACCGGATATAACAAAATGTGCTACTTTTTCTGAAAGTTACAAAAAGTTATTGTAAACGCATAAGATAACTTTAAAAAACGTTTGAAAGATTGTGAATAGCGTTGTTTTATTTTTCATATTTTCGAAAATTGTAAAAAAATAGTCTGGATTATTCCTTATCTAGAAATAAATTCAGACTATCTCAAACAATATTTATTTTTAATTACCCACGTTTTCTAATGATATATTTTGAATTAAATTTAATTTGTTATTATTTAGAATTTGCGTCAGTAGCATTCTTTGTTCGCAAGCCGATTTTTGAGCAAACTTTTCTAGTAACACAGGTGCAATATTTACATGTGCATCCAATAACAAATTTGGCGCGAATACTAATTGTTCTTCTCTTTGTACAAAGCCAAAATGGATTGCTGACTGAACAAAGATAGAATCCCTGATACGACGGCGTTTATGTAGAATTTTATCGAATAATGCTTCATATTGGTCTAATAAATATTGCGCATCGACATCACCCAATAAGTTATACATGTCAATATATTTGTCTAAATGCATTTGCTGCTGACAGGCTTGTAAATATCCTGCAAGATGTTGCCCAGTTACTTCATTATAAAGCATCTCGATATGCATATATCCATTCGATAGTACATCAAAATGGGCAAACATAGCCATATCCATCGCATAAAAGCTATCATTTTCTAACGGTTTTAAATTTCTAGCTAATTCAATCATAGTCGTTGGATCAACAACCTCATTAAATGCATTATCTTTGATGATTTCACTATAAATTGGGAAATGCAAAGTATATCTTCTTGATTGACGCCTAATCAGACCATAAGCAATTAAAGTATCTAAGCGTTTATCAAAATGTGCATCAGTAGTTAAATCAGCTTTTAATTGACGTAGCGTAACATCTTGGTGTGTATTTAAATACTGTACCATTTCCATAAAAAAAGAGCTATGAATTAATGGTGCTATTTTCTGGAATTTTTGTCCATAAAAGAATTCCATAAAAACCTCCAAACATCCTAAAAAAAATAAAAAATCAGCAAAAAGCATAATGCCTTCTACTGATTTTAAGTCTTAACTTAACCTTCAAATGCAGCAGTTAATTGAGGAACCACTTGTTTTTTACGTGACACAACACCTTTTAATAGTGCACGGTTGTTGTCAAGAGTCACATTAAAGGCTTTCTCAACATTTTCTTTTGGTTCACCCACAATTAAAATTTCAGAATCACTATCTAAAATATTTGTAACGACCAACACAAATAAATCATAGCCATTCGCAGTATTTGCCTCTTGCATCGCTGATTCTAACTCAGCTTGACGTGCAAAGACTTCAGCTAAATCAACAGTATTTACTTGAGCGATTCTTAAGTTGCTACCACCCATTGGGAAGCTTTTAGCATCTAAATCAATTAATTCAGATGCTGATTTTGTTCCTAAGTTTGTACCTGCTTTTAACATTTCCAAACCATAGCCTTCTAAGTCAACACCAGCAATCTCAGCAAGTTCTTTTGCAGCTTGAACATCTTCTTGCGTACAAGTAGGTGATTTAAATAATAAAGTGTCAGATACAATCGCAGAAAGCATCATTCCCGCAATATTTTTTGGCACTTCAACATTATTTTCCTTATATAGTTTCAAAATGATTGTTGAAGTACAGCCAACTGGTTCTGCACGATAATATAATGGATTTGCTGTTTGGAAGTTTGCAATACGATGATGATCAACAACTGCTAAGATTTCCACTTTTTCAATATCAGCAGCACTTTGTTGGAATTCATTGTGGTCTACCAACATCACTTGTTCCACTTCATTAGCCACAGTTTCAACCACACGTGGGGCAGTTAACCCAAAGTGATTTAAGGCAAAAGCTGTTTCTTCATTTGGTTCACCTAAAGCCACTGCCTCAGCATCTTTACCTAATTCTTTTTGTAAGTTCGCAAATGCAATCGCTGCACCAATTGCATCAGTATCTGGATTTTGATGTCCGAAAACTAAAATTTTTGACATTTTCTCCACTCCAATCTATTTTATCTAATCATCATGATAACAAAAATAGAGAAAGAATCAATATAAAAATCAATTCTTTCTCAAAAAATTAGTGCGCTAAATAGCCTTTGTATTGATCTACATGTAACAACTCACGCGCATTTTTAATTCGATCTTGTTCTGGTGGCTTAATCCCTTCCAATGGATATTCCAAACCTAGTTTATCCCATTTAAATTTACCCATTGTATGATAAGGCAATACTTCCACTTTTTCGACATTATTTAAAGTTTGAATAAACGCATCCAAACGAATCAAGAATTCATCATAATCGGTTCTTTGAGGAACTAAGACATGACGAATCCAAACGGGTTGACCGACCTCAGACAAATATTGAGCCATTTCTAAAATATTGTCATTACTTTGACCAGTTAATTCTTTATGGCCTTGATTATCAATGTGTTTAATATCAAACAAAATCAAATCAGTATATTGAAGTAATTCATTAAATTTGCTAAAAAATGGTTCTTCTTTAGTAAATGGTTTCCCACAAGTATCAATTGTGGTATGAATACCTAGTGCTTTAGCCTTTTTAAATAAATCTAATAAAAAGTCCAATTGAAGTAATGGTTCGCCACCACTAACGGTAATTCCGCCATCTTTACCCCAATAAGCACGAAATCGCAAAGCTTCTTGTAATACATCATCAGCCGAACGTTCCTTTGAAGTATCAGTTTTCATCTTCCAGGTATCTGGATTATGACAAAATTGACACCGCATTTTACACCCTTGAGTAAATACAACAAAGCGTACTCCAGGGCCATCTACGGTACCAAAATTTTCTGTGGAATGTATCATCCCTAATGCTGAATCTGACATAATCTTACTTCCTTCCAATCTTTCTTGACTTAACTAAAACGAAAAATCAAGAAAAACAACGAATTTTTCATCAAAATAGTCGAAACCATAGGATGAAATCTAGAAAAAAAGGATGACAAAGAACTTGCCATCCTTTCAAAAATCAACAAATAATTATAATCTATCGTGAGCAGTTCTTGAGATAACGTCTGCTTGTTGTTCAGGAGTTAAATCACGGAACTTAACAGCGTAACCAGATACACGAATTGTCAAGTTTGGATATTTTTCTGGATGAGCTTGTGCATCTAGTAATAATTCATTTGTAAATACGTTAACGTTTAAGTGGTAACCACCTTTATCGAAGTAACCATCTAAGACATTACGTAAGTTTGCAATACGAGTTGCATCATCTTTACCTAATCCATTAGGGTTAATTGTTTGAGTATTTGAAATACCATCTAATGCGTTGCGGTAGTTCAAACGAGCAGTTGAGTTAAGTGATGCTAATAATCCATTCTTTTCACCTAAGAATTTACCATCACGATAACTTGGGTTAGCACCTGGAGCTAAAGGTTTACCAGCACGACGTCCATCAGGAGTATTACCAGTAGCTTTACCATAAACTACATTTGAAGTAATTGTTAATAGAGATGTAGTTGGTGTAGAGTTACGGTAAGTATGTTGACGTTTGATTTGTGTCATGAAGTATTCTAAGATCCAGTTTGCCATTGCATCTGCTTCTTCATTATCATTACCATAAGTTGGGAATTCATTTTGTGGTACATAGTCAACTGCTACACCATCTTCATCACGAATGACTTTAACATTACCATGTTTGATTGCCATGATAGAGTCTGTAGCATGTGAGATACCAGCAATACCAGTTGCGAATGTACGACGTAAATGAGAATCCATGAATGCTAATTGAATAGCTTCATAAGCATATTTATCATGCATATAGTGGATAACATTTAATGTATTTACATATAATTCAGCTAACCAGTCTAGGATATCTTTGTATTTTTCCATAAATTCATGGAAATCTAGAGTATCACCAGTCATTGGGCGGAATTTAGGAGCAACTTGCATCTTAGTCTTTTCATCCACACCACCATTAATAGCATAAAGAACAGCTTTAGCAAGGTTAGCACGCGCACCGAAGAATTGCATATCTTTACCCATTACAGTTGCAGATACACAACATGCAATTGCACAGTCATCTGAACCCCAGTTAGCACGTAATAAATCATCATTTTCAAATTGGATTGATGAAGTTTCTTTAGCAATACGAGCTGCGAATGTTCTGAATCCTTCTGGTAAACGAGATGAATAAAGAACAGTTAAATTTGGTTCTGGTGATGGTCCCATGTTGATTAATGTGTGTAAGATACGGAAGTCGTTCTTAGTAACTAATGAACGTCCATCAATACCCATACCAGCGATAGATAATGTAGCCCAAATTGGGTAACCTGAGAATAATTGGTTGTATTCAGGTGTACGTGCGAATTTAACCATACGTAATTTCATAATTAAGTGGTCAATTAATTCTTGAGCTTCAAATTCAGTAATCACACCGTTTTCTAAGTCACGTTGGATGTAGATATCTAAGAATGCTGAGATACGTCCGATTGACATAGCCGCACCATTTTGTGATTTAATTGCACCTAGGTAACCGAAGTATAACCATTGGATAGCTTCTTGTGCGTTTTCGGCTGGACGAGAAATATCAAATCCATATGAAGCAGCCATTTTCTTCAAGTCATTTAATGCACGATATTGTTCAGCGATTTCTTCACGTAAACGAATCACATCATCAGTCATGACTTTGTTACCAGTTAAATCATGGTCTTTTTTCTTTTGTTCCATTAAGTAGTCGATACCATATAAGGCAACACGGCGGTAGTCACCGATGATACGTCCACGACCATAAGCATCTGGTAGACCAGTGATGATTTTGTTTTTACGAGCTAAACGCATTTCATCAGTATAAGCATCGAATACACCTTGGTTGTGTGTTTTACGCCATTCTGTGAAAATCTTAGTCATTTCAGGATCAGCTTCGTAACCATTTGAAGTTAAAGCTGAGTTTGCCATACGGATACCACCAAATGGCATGAATGCTTGTTTCAATGGCACATCTGTTTGTAAACCAACGATTTTTTCTTCTTCTTTAATTAAATATCCAGGACCATGAGAAGTTAATGTAGCAGGAATGTTGTTATCCATGTCGTACACACCGTTTTGTTGGTGTTGCACTTCAAATAATTCTTGTAGTTTTGTCCAAAGTTTGTCAGTACTTGGAGCAGCTGGTTGTAAGAAGCTGTCATCTCCACGATATTCAGTGTAGTTTTGTTGGATGAAAGAACGAGTGTTGATTTCTTTTTTCCAATCGCTTCCCTTAAAGCCCTTCCAAGCAGTTTCGTTAAATGTTTCTAATTTGTCTGTAACTGATGTCATTATCAGGTCCTCCTTAATACTTATCAAAGGTATGTAACAGTTTTTACATGTTCAGTATAACACATAGGCGGATTAATGCAAGTGTTTTCATATATATTTTTTTAACAAATTTCAAAAAATAATAGTCTAAAAATACCTAGATACTGATAAATCAGGCTTTTTGTAATTGTGAAATAGATATTTTTGTTTAAAAGATTTTTTGAAAAATTTGGGTCTATGATATTTAGTGTTGTTACTCAAATGGGGGATAACACTGAATATCTTTTTTTATCATCAAAATAATAGAAAAAGACATCTGTTTCCTCTATAATTAAGTCGACCAAAACCTTTAAGGAGT
>SKEB01000255.1_pt1 | contig 59323 bp, 43 predicted proteins | sample 4826561 | NCBI WGS metagenome assembly SKEB01 (sample SAMN11008820, study PRJNA524170) | human gut metagenome | biome: Human fecal sample; material: Feces; isolation source: fecal sample from pouch patient p17 | host: Homo sapiens | place: Israel: Tel-Aviv | collected 2016-03-29
GCCCCAGGCCCGCCCCCAGCCGACAGACCGAGAGGATGGCCATGTTCGGTGCCAGAGCGCCCAGCAGGGTAAAGCCGCCGAAGAGCAGCAGATTGATCTGATAGGCGGTTTTGCGCCCCCGCAGGTCTCCGATGAACCCGGCCAGCAGCGAGCCCACCAGGAGCCCCAGGAAACCGGCCGACAGGAAGAGGGAGTTCTGGGCGACCGTGGACCATCCGGTGCTCAATGCCGAACTGGCTACTGCGCTGCCCACATAGACATCGATGCTGTCCATGAGCATTCCCGCGGCCACCAGGGCCACGATCTTATAAAACGTAGCCGATTCATGAGCCTGGTCTACTCGCCGGGTAATCTCGCGGACCGCCAGGTCGTCCTCGGCCCCGCCGATATTCTTGGATTGTTCGGATATGTCTGCATTGTCAATGACCGCTGTCGACATCGTCACCCTCGCGCCCGTGCATGAGGCAGGCATGCCCCATGCGTCCATGCCAGACCCGCCGACGGCGACAGGCTCCTTCTGGGAGCATGGCGACCGTCACTCTGGAAGGCCTGGACCCTGCGGCGTTTCGGTCATTGTGTGGCTGCTCAACGTCTATTGGGTGTTCAGTATAGGAGTTCGGACGGTCATTGCCCAGACCCGGCGTTTCCCTCCGGTCCGGCGGCCCTGTCCAGGATGGCCCTGATGGCCTCCAGACGGGGACCCAGCTGACGCTCATAGCCCCGGTCATTGGGGTGATAGTAGCGTCGCCCGACCAGTTCGTCCGGCATGTATTGCTGGGGCGCCACCGCATCCGGCGCATCATGGGCATACTGATAGCCCTCGTGGTTGCCCCAGGCCTTCATCAGTTTGGTGGGAGCGTTGCGCAGATGCAGGGGAACCTGGCCGATATGCCCGGCATCCACGTCCGCCAAGGCCTGGTTGATGGCCATGTAAGAGGCATTGGACTTGGGCGCAGTGGCCACGGCGATGACTGCCTCAGCCAGGATCAGCCTGGCCTCTGGCATGCCCACCATGGCCACGGCCTGGGCAGCCGCGACCGTGATCTCCAGCACCTCCGGAGAGGCCATGCCCACCTCCTCGGCGGAGGCAATCATGATCCGTCTGGCGATGAAACGCGGGTCCTCGCCAGCCCGGATCATCCGAGCCAAATAGTGCAGGGCCGCATCCACGTCTGAACCCCGCATGGACTTGATGAAGGCCGAGGCCACGTCATAGTGATCGTCGCCCTTCTTGTCATAGCGGACCGCGGCCACATCCATGACCGAGGAGACCACCTTGGCATTGATCAGGGGCCGACGCGCCCCCTTGGCACGAGGCCCGTCCTCGGTGACGGCCCCGGCCGCAGCCTCCAGAATGGTCAGGGCCCGGCGGGCGTCACCCCCCGAAAAACGCACGATCTGGTCCAAAGCCGCCGGATCCAGCCGCACCTGGTCCTTGAGCCCCCGCTGGTCCTTGACAGCCCGGCGGACCAGCTTGGCAAGGTCCTGGTCGTCCAAGGCCTCCAACTTGACCACCACCGAGCGCGAAAGCAGGGGCGCAATGACCGAAAAGCTGGGATTCTCCGTGGTGGCTGCGATGAAAGTCACATCCCGGTTCTCCACGCTGGGCAGCAGGGCATCCTGCTGGGACTTGGAAAAGCGGTGGACCTCATCGATGAAGAGGACCGTCTCCTGTCCCTGGCTGACCAGCCGCTCCCGGGCCTGGGCGAGGACCTGCCGGACCTCCTTGACCCCCGAGGTGACGGCCGAAAGCTCCTCGAAATGCCGCCCTGACTGTCGGGCGACGATGTAGGCCAGGGTGGTCTTGCCCACCCCGGGAGGTCCGAAAAGAATGACCGAACTGGGAGCCGTCAGGCGGTTGTTCGGATCCGACCGAGCCAGCCGCTCCAAAGGGGTTCCAGGAGACGTGACCTTGTCCTGGCCGACCACCTCGTCCAGGCTCCTGGGCCGCATCCTGACCGCCAGAGGCAGAGTGTGCTCCTCGGGGGGATCCGCCGCCTGGAAGAGATCATCAACCATCTGCAATACCTCATTCCTCGGGGCCCTATGGCTCCCCGCCTCCACCAGCATAGGCCTGCGCCTGCCACAAACAGCAAGACGAACGCGCTAGACTGGAAACCTATATGACCGTATCGCCCAGCGCGTAGTTGGGTCCCGGAAACCCGGTGTGTGTACAGTTTACTGGTCATCCGCCTGAACATCTTCAGGTAGGCCCATGAAAAACCGGGACCGGCACAGTAGGAGCAATAAGGAGAATCGCCAGTGATCGCCAAGCATGTTCGCCAGGGATGGACATCCGGTCCAGGCAGGTGGGCCATGGGCCTGCTTGCCCTGGTCCTGGGGCTCTCAGCCCTGATTGTCGCCCCCCTGGCCACGCCGGCGCAGGCAGCCCAGGACTCACCCGCCGCGCAGGCGGTCCACGGACGCACCTTCCGCGTCGCCACCGACACCACCTTTGCCCCCTTCGAATTCCGCGACTCCTCCGGCAAGCTGGTCGGCATCGACATGGATCTGATCCGCAAGATCGCCGACATCGAGGGGTTCTCGGTGCAGATCCAGTCCCTGGGCTTCAACGCCGCCCTCCAGGCCTTGAACTCCCAGCAGGCCGATGTGGTCATAGCCGGCATGACCATCACCGACCAGCGCAAGCAGGTCTACGACTTCACCGACCCCTATTTCGACTCCGGCGTGCAGATGGCCATTGCCAAGGACAACGACCAGATCCACAGCTACAAGGATCTGCGAGGCACCGTGGTGGCCGTCAAAACCGGCAGCGAGGGCGAGGCTTTCGCCAAGCAGCGGGCGGCCCAGTACGGTTTCACCGTCAAGGCGGTGGACCAGTCCTCCACCATGTACGAGATGGTCAAGTCCGGCAATGCCCAGGCGGTCATTGACGACTACCCGGTCCTGGCCTACGGCATCGCCCAGGGCAACGGGCTGAAGACCGTGACCAAGAAGGAGCCTGGTGCCTCCTACGGGGCGGCCGTCCGCAAGGGCGAGAACAAGGAGTTCGTGGCCGCTTTCAACGAGGGTCTGGCCAAGATGAAGGCCGACGGCAGCTATAAACAGCTGGTCGATTCCTATGTGGGCAGCGGCCAGTCCAGCAAGAGCGCCCCCGCCTCCCGGCCAGGATTCTTCGAGCTGGTCCGCCAGGCCTTCCCCTCCCTGATGCTGGGCCTGCGCAACACCCTGGCCATCACGGCCATATCCTTCGTCATCGCCCTGGCCATCGGCATCATCCTGGGACTGTGGCGGATCAGCCCCAATCGGATACTGTCCTGGATCGCCCGGATCTACGTGGCGGTCTTCAGGGGCACACCCGTCCTGGTCTGGGCCTTCTTCTTCTACCTGGGCGTCCCCCAGCTGATCGGTCACCGCATCAGCATCTGGCTGGCCGGCGCACTGACCCTGTCCCTCAACTCCGGAGCTTACCTGGTGGAGATCGTGCGCGGGGCCATCGAGTCGGTGGATGTCGGGCAGATGGAGGGAGCCCGCAGCCTGGGCCTGACACGTCGTATGGCCTTGCGCCGGGTCATCCTGCCCCAGGCCGTAAGGTTCGCCACGCCCTCCATCATCAACCAGCTGGTCATCATGCTCAAGGATTCCTCCCTGCTGCTGGCCATCGGCTTCGGCGAGCTGCTCTACCAGGCCCAGCAGATCTACGCGGCCAACTTCCGCGTGACCGAGACCCTGTTCATGGTGGGCGTCATCTACTTCGTCGCCATCAGCGCCCTGACCTGGATGGCCAATATGCTCGATAGGAGGCTGCATCGATGAACTTCGAGGACCCGGACATGGACACCGGACGACTGACCCGTCGCATCCGCCAGAACCAAAGTCGCCTCAACCAGGGAACTTCCCAGGCGGCCGTATCCATCCGCGACCTGCACAAGCGCTACGGCGACACCGAGGTCCTCAAGGGGATCGACATGGAGGTCAAGCCGGGCGAGGTCATCTCCATCATCGGCCCCTCGGGCGCAGGCAAGTCCACCCTGCTGCGCTGCATCAACGCCCTGGAGATGCCGACCTCGGGCACCATCAGCGTCTATGGAATCGACATTTCCGATCCCAAGACCAACATCGACAAGCTGCGCGAGCACGTGGGCATGGTCTTCCAGCACTTCAACCTCTTCCCCAACATGAGCGTGGCCGACAACATCACGCTGGCCCCCCACATGCTGCACAAGACGCCCAAGGAGGATGCCCGGCAGCAGGCCCTGGACCTGCTGGAGACCGTAGGGCTTCAGGAGAAGGCGGACGCGCGGCCCACGGATCTGTCAGGCGGGCAGCAGCAGCGTGTGGCCATCGCCCGCGCACTGGCCATGCACCCGGACATCATGCTCTTCGACGAGGCCACCTCGGCCCTGGATCCGGAGATGGTGGGCGACGTGCTTGAAGTCATCCGCTCCCTGGCAGAGGGCGGCATGACCATGATTTTGGTCACCCACGAGATGGCCTTCGCCCGGGAGGTCTCCTCCAGGGTGATCTTCACCGACGCCGGGATCATCGAAGAGGAGGGCACGCCCGAACAGATCTTCGGCCACCCGCAGAGCCCTCGGCTGCAGTCCTTCCTCTCCAAGGTCCTGTAACGCCTCGGGTCTAGAGGTCCATCAGCTCCTCGATGGGACCCACGCGGTATTCCTTGAAGACGGCCTGGCCGCTCTCCTGGGTGGCGTCCAGGTCCACGATGCCAGCGATGCCCCAGTCGTGCTCGTCCTCAACGTCGTCGAAGATCTGCTGGGCCCGCCAGGTGTGGCCCTTTCGCTCATCACGGTCATCCAGGCTGAAGAAGTCCGAGGATCTGGCCTGGGCATCGGTCAGGATCCGCTCATGGTCCTCGTAGAGGTCGTCCAGTGCATCGCTCCAGGCTCGCAGGCCGTAGCCCCAGTCCGCATCCAGATCGGCCAGGGCCTCCGGCCGGTCGGCGGCCACCAGCTCCACCCGCTGGAACATGGCGTTGCGCACCAGCAGGGTCAGCCCACGCCGGTCCGCCACCACCTGGTCCTCCACCTCGGGCGGGGCGGCATCCAGACCGCTTGCGACCTCGCCATGTTCAGCCCTGCCCGCGGCCTCCCATTCATCCACCAGGCTGGAGTCCACCGAGCGCACGATCAGTCCCAGCCAGGCCAGGATGTCCTCCAGCCGCTCGTCCATGAACTCTTCGGGAACCGTCCTGCTGAGCGCCCGGTAGGCATCGGACAGATAGCGCAGCAGGGTCCCCTCCGACCGGGATATTCCGTAGCGGGCGATGTAGCCGTTGAAGTCCGAGGCCGTCTCGATCATGTCCCGCAGCACGGACTTGGGGTGGATCTCATAGTCGTTGGCCCAGGGAACGTCCCGACGGTAGTGGTCAAAGGCCTCCCCCAGCAGCTCCTCCAGGGGCTTGGGCCAGGTCACCTCCTGCAGGCGTTCCATCCGTTCCTCGTATTCCAGGCCATCCTCCTTCATCCGCTGGATGGCCGCGTCGCGGGCCTGCCGCTGCTGGGCCTTGAGTATCTGCCGAGGGTCCTCCAGGGTGGCCTCGACCATGGAGAGCAGATTCATGTCATAGTCAGCATCCTCGGGATCCAGCAGTTCCAGGGCGGCCAGCAGGAAGGGCGACAGGGGCTGGTCCAGGGCGAAGTCCTCGGGCAGATCCACGGTCGTGAAGTAGTCCAGGCCGCCGTCCGGGTTCCGTTCGGTCTCGATGACTCCGGTGTCGGTCAACGTCTGGAAGATCTCGTCGGCCCGGTCCTGCAGATGCTCCTTCTGCTGCGGGGTCTGACGGGAGTCCTCGATCAGGTCCTCCACCCGCCTCCTGGCATCCCCGCCCTGGTCGACCTCGTTGAGGACCATGGCGTGGGAGATCTTCAGGTGCGGCGTCAGGGTCTCGGGACGGGCTTCGATCAGCTTGTCGAAGGTCCCCTTGCCCCAGGTGACGAAACCCTCCTGGGGCTTCTTGCGTTTGATCCGCTTGAGCTTCTTGGGATCGTTGCCAGCCTTGGCCACGGCCCTGGCGTTCTCTATCTCGTATTCGGGGGCCTCGGCCACGACCAGCCCACTGGTATCGAAGCCCATGCGCCCGGCCCTGCCTGCGATCTGATGGAATTCCCGGGCCCGCAGGCGGCGCATCCTGTAGCCGTCGAACTTGGTCAGCCCGGTCAGCAGGACCGTGTGGATGGGCACGTTGATGCCGACCCCCAGGGTGTCCGTGCCACAGATGACCGGCAGAAGGCCATCCTGGGCCAGCTGCTCCACCAGACGCCGGTACCTGGGCAGCATGCCCGCATGGTGGACCCCGACCCCGGTGCGCAACAAGCGCTGCAGAATCCTGCCGAAGGCCGTGGTGAAGCGGGTGCCGGCCATGGCCTCCTTGATACGGTCGCGCTGCCCCCGGTCGGAGACCCCCGTGCTGGACAGGGCCTGGGCCGTCTCCAGGGCGGCATCCTGGGAGAAATGAACGATATAGACCGGCGAATCCCCATCGGCCAGCAAGGACTCCACAGTGTTGGGCAATGGGGTGTCCACATAACGGTAGTCCAGAGGCACCGGTCGAGGGGCGTCGGCGACGATGTCCACACCCACCCCGGTTTTGCGCTCGAGGTCCCGGGCGATCTGATCCACGTCGCCCAGGGTGGCCGACATGAGCAGGAACTGCACATCGGGCAGGGTCAGCAGGGGCACCTGCCAGGCCCAGCCTCGGTCCGGGTCCCCGTAATAGTGGAACTCATCCATGGCCACGCAGCCGATGTCGGCATGTCTGCCCTCCCTTAAGGCCTGGTTGGCCAGAATCTCGGCCGTGCAACAGATGACCGGGGCATCCGTGTTGATATGGGTGTCGCCGGTAATCATGCCAACACGGTCGCGGCCCAGAACCGAAACCAGGTCGAAGAACTTCTCGGAGACCAGGGCCTTGATGGGAGCCGTGTAGTAGGAGCGCCGCCCGGTGCATAAGGCGATGAAATGCATGGCCAGGGCCACCATGGACTTGCCCGAGCCTGTCGGGGTCGACAAAATCACATGGTCGCCTGAAACCAGGGAGAGCACGGCCTCCTCCTGGTGCGGCCAGGGGGTGATGCCCCGGTAGGCCACCCAGGAGAAGAAGCGGTCGTAGATCTGATCCTCGGTCAGGTTGCGGGGGCCTCCCGCCTCGGGGACCAGGTCGCCCAGGGAGGGAGGCTGGTCGGTTGGGGCGGTTGAGGAATCAGCATGTTCTTGGACCATGTCCACCAGTCTATCCGGCCAGGCACACAAGTCCGGCCGGAGACCGGAAAGCCACCAGACAGGAAAGCAGCCGGGAGATCTTGGTCAGCTCCTGTGCTTGCTGTCTTCGTCGCCACCGTCTTTCTCGCCCTTTCCGGTCTTGCCTTCGGCGTGCTGATCGCCCCCGGAGCGGCCGCCACGGCCGGGCTTGAGGAAGTCCGGAATCTCCAGGCTCGCCTTGTGTGGATCGACCAGCGTGTCGGGCTGGGTCCGGTCATAGCCCTGGATGTAGCGGGTCTTCCTCCAGTGCTGGATGGAGGCGTTAGATCCACGGTGATGTGCATGGTACTGCAACGGCGCGCCGCCGTACCGGTCCTCGTCCACCTCCTTGGCCACGGCTATCTGGTTGACATTGGAGGGATCCATGATGGCTACAGGCGCGGCAGGCTCCACAAAGTCGGCGGGGGCGGCGGTGCGCTCCTGCATCTTCTTGGGCAGCCAGCGGGCGAAGTGGGAGAGCAGGAAGCAGACGAAGAAGTAGACCACCGAGGCCACCACCAGGGTCTGCAGGATGTTGAAGTACATGGAACCCAGACGACGGGACTCCTGCAGCAGATCCGTGTACATGATGATGGAGCCCAGAGCCGTATCCTTGAGGACCACGACCAGCTGGGTCACGGCCGCCGGCAGCATGGCGTAGACGGCCTGCGGAACCTCGATCTGCATCAGCGACTGGGTCCTGGTCAGCCCCAGGGCCAGGGAGGCCTCGCGCTGACCGTTGGGCAGGTTGCCCACGCCCGAACGGATCAGCTCAGCCACCACGGAGCCGTTGTAGAGGATCAGACCCAGCACGACGGCCCAGTAGGAGGCCTGGCTGACTCCGGCAAAGGCGAACCAGCGCCAGAAGAAGATCATCATCATCAACACCGGGACGGCCCGGCAGAACTCCACTATGATGCCTGAGACCGCCCTTACCAGTCCGTTGGGCAACAGACGGCCGATGCCGAAGATGAACCCGAAGACGACCGAGCCGATCACTGCAACAACCGAGGCTTTGATGGTCAGCCAGAGCCCGGGCAGGTAGAAGTCCGACCAGGCTTCATAGTCCAGGGCCGGGCGCCAGAGCTCCCAGCTCAACTGGTTCTCCCCGTCCGGAGGATTGTGCAGCCGCATGAGCACCAGGATGACCACTACGGCGAAGATGATGGCGGCTATCCAGTTGGCGATTCGTATGGTGCGTCGGCCCTTGGGACCGGGCTGATCGAAGAGCAGCGAGCTCTCATTGTCCTGTGCCATGGCCGCTCACCTCCTCACTGCCAGCTTGTTGGACAGGTACGTGGTCAAAGCCCCGATGGGCAGGACCAGAATCACGTATCCCAGGGCGAAAATCAGGAAGATGGCCACAATGGCGTTGGCGTGGAACTCGATCATCTCGCTCATCAGGGAGGAGCTCTCGGAAGCCACGGAAGCGGCTGCAGCCACGGTGGAGTTCTTCAGCAGGGCGATGAAGGTGTTGCCCAGGGGCGCCACCGACCCACGGAAGGCCTGGGGCAGAATGATCTGTGAGGCCGACTGGAAGAAGCTCAGCCCCAGAGCGCGGGCCGCCTCGGCCTGGCCCAGGGGCACCGTGTTGATGCCCGAGCGCAGGGACTCGCAGACGAAGGCCGCCGTGTACAGGGACAGGCCCGTCACCGCCAGCCAGAAGAAGTTGACGGAGAATTCCGGGGAAAAGCTGATCTTGAGCTGGGCGAAGGCCCCCAGGACCATGAAGACCATGATGATGGTCAACGGCATGTTCTGGAAAAACTCCACATACCCTCGGCCGACGGCCCGCAGGGAGGAGATGGGCGAGATGCGCATGATCACCAGGATGATGCCCAGGATCAGCGAGAAAAGGGCCGACCAGAGGGTCAACTGGATGTTGACCCAGAAAGCTGCCGGGATGTCGTAATCAGAAAACAGTTCGATGATGGTTGACATCTCACTCTCCTTCCGTGGGCTTGGGCGGATTGAAGCGTGGGTCGGGTTTGTAGTGGGTGCCCCGGGTGTTGTTCTCCAGCGCCCGCTGCCAGGAGCCGTTGGCCTCCATGTCGGCCAGGGCCGCGTTGATCTTATGGGCCAGCTTGGTATTACCCTTCTTGATGCCTACGCCGTAGTACTCCTGGGTGAAGGGTTTGCCCACCAACCGCAGTCTTCCACGGGAGGCGGAGGCCAGCCCTGCCAGGATGATGTCGTCAGTGGTGACCGCATCGACGATGCCGGAGAAGAGGGCTGTGGCGCATTCGGCGTAGCCGGGCTGCTCCATCAGCTGGACCTCCTTGGCAAACTTTTTCTTGACGGTGACGGCCGAGGTGGATCCGGTCACCGAGCACAGACGCTTGCCGTTGAGGTCCTCGGGACCGCGGATCTGATGGTCCTCCTTGCGCACCAGCAGGTCCTGGCCGGCCACGATGTATGGTCCGGCGAAGGAGACGGCCCGCTTGCGCTCGTCCGTTATGGAGTAGGAGGCCAGGATCATGTCCACGTCGCCGTTCTGGAGCATGGCCTCCCGCTGCTTGGAGGGGGCCTCCTTCCAGACGATGTCGTCGGCGCTGTAGCCCAGCTTGTCAGCGATGTAGGTGGCCACGTCCACGTCGAAGCCCACATAGGTCCCGGCCTTCTTGAAGCCCAGACCGGGCTGGTCGAATTTGATGCCCACCCGGATCTTGCCTGCCTCCTTGTCGGAGCCGCAGGCTGCCAGGGAGACCAGGCAACCCAGAGCGCACAGGATCGCGGTGAGATTCCTGGCCAGCCGTTTCAACGGCCGGCCCATGCCATGCATGTTTGCATTCATGCGGATACGCTTCCCTCCTGCTTCAGTGGGTCAGAATCTTGGACAGGAAGTCGGCGGCCCGCTGGGTCTTGGGGTGGTCGAAGAAGTCGTCGGGGTCGTCCTTTTCCAGGATCCGCCCATCGGCCATGAAGACGATATGGTCGGCCGCCTGACGGGCAAAGCCCATCTCATGGGTCACGCAGATCATGGTCATGCCCTCCTTGGCCAGCTGGATCATGACATCCAGCACCTCGTTGACCATCTCGGGATCCAGCGCGGATGTGGGCTCGTCGAAGAGCATGATCTTGGGCTGCATGGCCAGGGCGCGGGCGATGGCCACACGCTGCTGCTGCCCGCCGGAGAGCTGGGAGGGCATCTTGGAGGCCTGGGATTCCACGCCCACCCGGGCCAGGAGGTCCATGGCCAGGTCCTCGGCATCCTTCTTGGGCATGTGGCGCACCTTGATGGGCGCCAGGGTCATGTTCTCCAGGATGGTCTTGTTGGCGAACAGGTTGAAGGACTGGAAGACCATGCCCACCTCGGCCCTGAGCCGAGCCAGGTCGCGTCCCTCCTGGGGCAGGGGCTCCCCCTCGATCCTGATGACGCCGGAGTCGATGGACTCCAGACGGTTGATGGTCCGGCACATGGTGGACTTGCCAGAACCTGAAGGCCCGACCACCACCAGCACCTCGCCGGTATCGACCTGCAGGTTGATGTCCTTGAGGACGTGCAGGCTGCCAAAATGCTTCTCGACGTGGGCCAGTTCGACCAGCGGCCCGGACTTGTCCTTGACGGGGCGATCCGAGGCAGGTTTCTCGGGCAGAATCCGCTCCGACGGCTGTTTGGTTGTTTCGCTCATATTGGGCAGTTTACTCATCCTTTGTTGCAGAACGGCCATAGAAACGGTTCTCCGGTAAAGCAGCGGCAAGGGCAAATACCGGCCGACTGGTCCGCAGCACATGACCAGGCATACATAAGAAGGGCCGGAACCCCGCAGGATTCCAGCCCTTTACGACTCTCGTCGATCAGCGGCGGGATGCGCTCAATCGGCATCCTCCTGGTCCGGCTCCCAGTCCACGCCGGTCTCGGCGCGTTGCTGGTCGGAGATGGGCGCCGGAGCCCCGGTCATGGGATCCTGGCCACCGCCGGACTTGGGGAAGGCGATGACATCGCGGATGGAGTCGGCTCCCGTCAGGATCTGTGCGGTCCGGTCCCAGCCGAAGGCGATGCCCGCGTGGGGCGGAGCGCCGTACTTGAAGGCATCCAGCAGGAAGCCGAACTTCTCCTGGGCCTCCTCGGGGCCGATGCCCAGCACCTTGAAGATCCTGTCCTGGATGTCGTCGCGGTGGATACGCACCGAGCCGCCGCCCATCTCCTCGCCGTTGCAGACGATGTCGTAGGAGTCGCTCATGGCATGCTCGGGATCCTTGTCGAAGCGGTCGATCCAGTCGGCCGAAGGCATGGTGAAGGGGTGGTGCATGGAGGTCCACTTGGAATGACCGACGGCCACATCGTCGTCATCCGGGTCGTCGGTGGGCTTGAAGAGCGGGAAGTCCACCACCCAGGTCAGAGCGAATTCGTCGGGCTTGAGCAGCCCCTGGCGGCGGGCGATCTCCACACGGGCTGCACCCAGCAGGGTCTGCGAGGCCTCACGGGGACCGGCTGCGAAGAAGACGGCGTCGCCATCCGAGGCACCCACGGCCTCCTTGAGGCCTTGGCGCTCGGCATCAGACAGGTTCTTGGCCACAGGGCCCTTGAGGGTGCCGTCGCCGGTGAACTGGACGTAGGCCAAGCCCTTGGCACCCCGCTGGCGGGCCCATTCCTGCCAGGCATCGAACTGCCTGCGGGGCAGGTTGGCCGCACCCTGGTAGACCACGGCGCCCACGTAGGTAGCCTGGAAGACGCGGAAGGGGGTGTCCTTGAAGTATTCGGTCAGCTCGACGATGGGGTTGCCGAAGCGCAGGTCTGGCTTGTCTGAGCCATACTTGTCCATGGCCTCCTGCCAGCTGATCCTGGGGATGGGCAGGGTGACCTCGAATCCTGCAGCCTTCCAGACCTCGGCGATGACCTGTTCGGCCATGGCCATGACGTCCTCCTGGGAGGCGAAGCTCATCTCGATGTCCAGCTGGGTGAACTCGGGCTGCCTGTCGGCACGGAAGTCCTCGTCGCGGTAGCAGCGGGCGATCTGGTAGTAACGCTCGAAGCCGCCCACCATCAGCAGCTGCTTGAGCAGCTGGGGGGACTGCGGCAGGGCATACCAGGATCCGGGCACCAGACGGGCCGGCACCAGGAAGTCACGGGCACCCTCAGGGGTGGACTTGATCAGGGTCGGCGTCTCGATCTCACAGAAGTCCATCCTGTCCAGGGCGGCACGGGCGGCACGGTTCATGGCTGCCCTCAGTCGGATGTTGCGCTGCATGGAGGGGCGGCGCAGGTCCAGATAACGGTAGCGCAGCCGCACATCCTCGCCGGGCAGCTTGTTCTCGGCCTCGTTCTCCAGGGCGGTGGACACCTGGAAGGGCAGGGCGGCTGACTTGGCCAAAACCTCGATCTTGTCGGCCACGATCTCGATGTGCCCGGTGGACAGATGCTCGTTGTCATTGCCCTCGGGGCGTTCGCGGACCTTGCCGGTGACCTGGATCACGTACTCGCTGCGCAGGGGGCGGGCCTCTTCCTCGTCGTAGATGACGATCTGCACCAGACCTGAGCGGTCACGCAGATCGATGAAGGCCACGCCTCCGTGATCCCGGCGGCGATCCACCCATCCGGCCACCGTCACCTGGCGACCGACCATATCCTGCGTGACATCCGTGGCGTAGCTGGTTCTGTAAGCCGACTGGCCCATGCTCTCCTGTACCTCCATAATGATCGGCCTGCCCCTGCGTCAGGCCTGGTATTCCACACTCTGCCGGGCATACAGGCTATCCGGCGTCCACGACACCAGGTCGGCCGGAACCTGTTCGCCGGTAATGATGTTCTTGACCTGGTCGCCCTCCTGCTGGCCCTCCTTGGCCGGGAACCAGACATAGGGGATGCCCAGGTGGTCGGCATAGCGGATCTGCTTGCCGATCTTGGCTGCGGTCGGAGCCACATCGGCAGCGATCCCCCTGGCCCTCAGATCCTGGGCGATGTGGTTGCTGGCGGTGCGATCCCCCTCATCCCAGACGGCTACCATGACCGCCGCTGGGGAGACCCGGGAGGCCTGGGCCCCCTGGGCCAGCAGGTAGGAGAGCAGGCGCGAAAGTCCGATGGACAGCCCCACACCCGGATAGGTGCGGTTGCCCTGGCTGGCCAGGTTGTCGTAACGGCCGCCGGAACAGATGGACCCCAGGGACTGCGCCCCCTCCAGGAAGGTCTCGTAGACCGAGCCAGTGTAGTAGTCCAACCCGCGGGCGATCTTCAGGTCGGCGATGACCGAGCCCGGCCGGATGCGCGCGGCCTCGTCGATGATCATGGCCAGCGTCTCCAGACCCTCAATGGCCAGAGCGTACGCAGGAGACTCCTTGTCGATGCCAACCTTGTCGACCAGGGCGTCGAAGCGCTGGCGCAGCTGTTCGCCATCGTCGGCGGTCAGCTCGGCCAGATCCAGGCAGGCCCTGGCCTGGTCCTGGTTGGCGCCGCACTCACTGACCAGCAGGTTGGCCACCTCGTCAGGGCCGATCTTGTCCAACTTGTCAATTTCACGCAGGACGCCTTCGATGTCCTCCAGCCCCAGACCCCGGTAGAACCCCTCGGAGAGCTTGCGGTTGTTGGCGTGCACGGTGGGCTTGGGCAGGCCGAAGGCCCGCAGTTCCTCCAGGGCGCTCAGCATGACCAGGGGCACCTCGACCTCGTAGTGGTCGGGCAGCTCCCCGTTGCCGATCACATCAATATCAGCCTGGACGAACTCCCTGAACCGTCCCTCCTGGGGGCGCTCCCCTCGCCAGACCTTCTGAATCTGCCAGCGCTTGAAGGGGAAGGTCAAGTCGTTGCTGTGCTCCACCACGTAGCGGCTGAGCGGCACAGTCAGGTCGAAATGCAGGCCCAGCCGGCGCTCCACCGGCACATCCTTTTCCTGGCCCAGATCCTGCAGCCGGGAAAGCAGGTAGATCTCCTTGCTGGTCTCCCCCTTCTTGAGCAGGCTGGAGCCCTCTTCGACGGCCCTGGTCTCAATGCCGATGTAGCCGTTCAATTCGAAGACCTTGCGGAGCGTGTCGATGATGCGCTGCTCCACCACTCGTTGTGAAGGAAGCCATTCAGGGAAACCGGATAGAGATGTGCCTTTTGCCATAAGAACCTATACTATAGGAGGTCAAGGAAAATGGTATTGCCATATTTTGCGATCTCTCCAACACACAAGCCTAAGGAGCTGGCCATGGCCGACAACACCGCCATCACACCCGAGAACACCTCGACACCGCAGGAGGACCACACCGTGGATGCGGCTGGCCAGGTCGCCGCTGCGCCGGCACCAGAGGCCGCACAGGAAGAACCTGCTCCCACTGAGGATGCACCGACCCAGAGTGCACCGGTAGCGCCTAAGCCGGCAAAGCCCAAGGCAGTCCCCTCCCCTGCGGCTCTGGCCCACAAGGCCCCTCACGTCAAGGCCGCTCCGGCCGCCCCCACCTACAGCCAGGAGGAGATCGACAAGGCCGAAGCCTTCGGACGGGTGGACGAGCAGGGCAACGTCTTCGTCCGCGAGGGCGACCAGGAGCGCCAGGTGGGTCAGTTCCCCAACGCTGAGGCCAAGGAGGCCCTGAACCTCTATGCCCGCCGATACCTGGACCTCAAGGAAAAGCTGAACCTCTTCGCCTCCAGGCTGCGCAGCCCCAAGATCAAGGCCCACGAGATCGACGAGTCCCTCACCTCGCTCAAAGAGGAGACCAAGCAGCCCGAGGCCGTCGGCGACCTCGCCGCCCTGCGCACACAGCTGGATCAGCTGGCTGAGCAGGGGCAGGCGCGCAAGGCCGAGTTGGCGCAGGCCCGCAAGGACGCCATGGCCAAGGCCATCAAGGAGCGGACTGCCATCGTGGAGAAGGCCGAAGAACTGGCCGCATCCCTGGGCGACTCCACCAACTGGCGTTCCACAGCGGACAAGTTCCGTTCCCTCTTCGAGCAGTGGCAGCAGCACCAGCGCACCACCATCCGCATCGACAAGGCCGACGCGGACGCCCTCTGGAAGCGCTTCTCATCCGCCCGCACCACTTTCAACCAGGCCCGTCGCAAGTGGGCCCAGCAGCGTGATGCCCAACGGTCCGAGACCAAGCGGATCAAGGAGGAGATCATCGCGGAGGCTGACCAGATCAAGGACTCCACCGACTGGGGACCCACCTCCCACCAGTTCAACGAGCTCATGGACCGTTGGAAGCAGGCCGGACGGGCAGGGCGTCAGGATGACGATGCCCTCTGGGCCCGGTTCCGTCAGGCCGCGGATGTCTTCTTCAACGCCCGTCAGGCAGACCGGGACAAGACCTCGGTCAACGAGCGCGAGAACCTGACCAAGAAAGAAGCCCTGGTGGCCAAGGCCGAGGCTCTGCTGCCCGTCAAGGATGCCAAGGCCGCCAAGCAGGCCCGGCAGGAGCTGGCCAAGATTCAGGAGGAATGGGACGGCATCGGCTTTGTCCCCCGTGACGACGTGCGCCGGATCGAGGGCAGGATGGATGCTGTGGACCGGCAGATCAAGGCCGTGGAGGATGCAGCCTGGAACCAGTCGGACCCCGAGGCCGATGCCCGCGTCTCCAGCTTCGAGCAGCAGCTGGCCGCCCAGCTTCAGGATCTGGATCGTCGGATCGCCGCCGAGCATGATCCGGCCAAGAAGCAGGAGCTTGAGGCCGAGAAGGCCACCAAGGAGCAGTGGATGAACGCCGTGCGCTGATCGCATCCGTTCAGCTAGGACCCCCGACCTGGTCATCGACCACCGGGGGTTCTTTCGTATCCATCCATGAGACCTTGGTCCAGCAGGACTTCCGGACAGCCACCAGCTGGAACAGCATGCAGAGATCACAAACCAGAAAAGCAGGTCAGGGAAAGGGCTATAAGCCTGGTTGCAGAGGAGGTCAGATGGCCCGCATATGGGGGCTGGCCGAACCCTTGGCTCCTGTCAGACGGTAGGCATCGAAGACCCCGTCAATCTTCCTGACGGCCGACAAGAGGGTGTTCAGATGCTGGGGGTCGCCCATTTCGAAGACGAACTGGCTGACGGCCACCCGGTCACGGCCAGTGGACTGGCTGCCCGACAGAATGTTGACGCCGTGGTCGGACAACACCTGGGTGATGTCAGAGAGCAGGTGGGGCCGGTCCAGGGCCTCCACTTGGATCTGGACCATGAAGGTGCCCTGTTTGCCCGTCCAGGAGACCTCGATGATCCGTTCGGGCTGCTTCTTGCGCAGGTCCAGAAGGTTCTGACAGTCGGACCGATGGACCGAGACGCCCTGGTTGCGGGTGATGAACCCGGTGATGGGATCTCCCGGCACTGGGGTGCAGCAACGGGCCAGCTTGACCCAGACATCGTCCACACCCTTGACCGAGATCCCCTGGGAGGTCTCCGGCCGGCTGGATTTGGCCACCCGCTGCAGAGGTATGGCCTCCTGCTCCACCTCGTCCTCAAGGGCTGACCGGCCAGCGTCATGGACCAGCCGGGAGATCACGTTCTGGGTGGAGACCTGTCCGTCGCCAATGGCGGCGTAGACCGCCTTCTCATTGGGGTAGTTGAGCTCGTCGGCGGCCCCAACCATGGCTTCGGGGGTCAGCAGGGTGGCCACGGGCAGGTTCCGCTTGCGCATGGCGCGGATCAGCTCGTCCTTGCCCTCTTCAATGGTCTCCGAACGGCGCTCCTTGCTGAACCACTGACGGATCTTGCTGCGGGCGCGGGGGCTCTTGGCGAAGCTGAGCCAGTCGCGCGAGGGCCCATCGGTGTCCGACTTGCTGGTCAGAATCTCCACCGTGTCCCCGTTGCGCAGCTTGGTGTCCAGGGGGACCAGACGGCCATTCACCCTGGCGCCCATGGTTCTGTGCCCCACCTCGGTGTGGACGGCGTAGGCGAAGTCCACGGGGGTGGATTCGGCCGGCAGGGAGATGATCTTGCCCTTGGGGGTGAACACATAGACCTCGGCCGAACCCAGATCGTCCTTGAGGGAGCCCAGGAACTCATTGGAGTCAGGAGTCTCGCTGGTCCAGTCAGCCAGCTGCTGGATCCAGGTAAGGTTGTCCTCCTGGCTCAGCTCCCCCTCCTGGCGCTCACGCTTGACGTCAGACTTGTCAGGCTGGGAGAGTTCACGGCCGGCAGACCCGTTCTCCTTGTACTTCCAGTGGGCGGCGATGCCGAACTCAGCACGACGGTGCATCTGCCAGGTGCGGATCTGGATCTCCACCGGCTTGCCGCCCGGGCCCACCACCGTGGTGTGCAAGGATTGGTAGCGGTTGGTCTTGGGCATGGCGATGTAGTCCTTGAACCGCCCAGGCACCGGGCTCCAGCGTGCATGGACGGCGCCCAGGGCCGCATAGCAGTCGCGGATGGTATCCACGATGATGCGCACCCCGACCAGATCGTAGATGTTGGCGAAATCGTGCCCGCGCACGATCATCTTCTGGTAGATGCTGAAGTAGTCCTTGGGCCGTCCGGTCACCTGGGCCTTGATGCCCTGGGCATCCAGATCCTCGTGGATCTCGTCCAGGATCTGCTTCAGGTAGACCTCCCGCTGGCCCGCCCTGCGGGAGACCAGCACTACGATTTCGTTGTAGATCTTGGGATAGAGCGTCTTGAAGCTGAGCTCCTCCAGCTCGGTCTTGATGGCGTTCATGCCCAGACGGTTGGCCAGAGGGGCGTAGACATCGAGGGTCTCGCGGGCCTTGCGCTGGGCTGATGAAGCCTTGACGTAGCGCCAGGTGCGGGCGTTGTGGACCCGGTCGGCCAGCTTGACCACCAGGACGCGCACATCCCGGCTCATGGCCACGATCATCTTGCGGATGGTCTCGGCCTGGGCCGAATCGCCGTAGTCCATCTTGGATATTTTGGTGACCCCATCCACCAGGCCGGCCACGGTGTCGCCGAAGTCATTTCTGCACTGCTCCAGGGTGTAGTCGGTATCCTCCACCGTGTCGTGCAGCAGACCGGCCGAAACCACCGTGGGACCCATGCCCAGGTCGGCCAGAATCTGGGCCACAGCCAGCGGATGAATGATGTAGGGCTCGCCGGACTTGCGCCTTTGGTTGGCATGCTGGACCACAGCCCGGTCATAGGCGCGCTGGAGCATGGACAGGTCCTCGCCGGGATGGTGGGCGGCACAGATCTCCCGGATGGGCATCAGGGGGTTGAGCGGATCGTCGCTGATTTCGCAGCCCAAGGCTCTGGAGGACAGGCCGGACGGGGCCTGCTCGCCGACATCATTGCTGCAGACGCTGCCCTCCGGAGTGACCATTCAAGCCTCCAATGTCCTGATATAATGCACCAATCCTACACTTGCGCCTGACCCATTCAGGCCGTCCGTGTCCGAAGGATGCCTCAGCGGCCCGTCGAGCCGAATCCGGCATCCGAACGCACCGAGCCGGGCAGACGTTCTGCGGGCACGAAACGGGCCTGTACGTAACGCTGGATGACCAGCTGGGCAATGCGCTCCCCAGGCTCGAAATGAACCGACTCATGCGGATCCAAGTTGATCAGCGGCACCTTGATCTCGCCCCGGTACCCGGCATCGATGGTTCCGGGCGCGTTGAGCACGGTCACCCCCATCTTGACTGCCAGCCCTGAGCGAGGGTGAACCAAGCCGACGTACCCGTTCGGCAGGGCCAGAGCGACACCAGTGGGAACCAGCGCCCGCTGGAAGGGGGCCAGGTCCACGGCCACCCTGGCTCGCAGATCAGCCCCCGCATCGCCAGGTATGGCGTATTCCGGCACCTCGACCCCATCCAAGGATTTGAACAGGACCTCGACCGTTTCCGGCTCGTTGTAGGACTCGTCGTAAGCCATCAGGCGGCGCACTCCTTGCAGACGGGCTTACCGTCGGGAGTCATATAGGCCAGCTGGCTCCGGTGTTTGACCAGGAAGCAGTTGGAGCAGATGAATTCATCGCCCTGCATGGGGATGACGGTCACCGAAGAGTCCTCATTGCTCAGGTCAGCGCCCGGCAGCTCATAGTCCTCGGCGATGGCGTTCTCGTCGTCGTCCAGGTCGGCCCCGGCATCCTGGCCGCTTTTGCCCAGCTCCTGCAGGGATTCCTCGTCTTCGTCCTTGTCTCGCGGGGTATCGTAATCCTGTGCCATCGTGTACCCTTTCCTTGTTCGGCCGGCCACCTCGTATACCGGTCATTTCACACGATATGTACTGCGCATAGGATACACGATTTCAAAAGCACGTAAAATACGAACCATAGGGCACAATGGAAATACCTGAGGCCGTGTAAAGGAACCGTAAGAGGATAGGGGCGTGCATGTCTGAGAATGGGACCAGGGTGGCCAGCTTTGACCATGTCGACGACAGGGGCGATCTGGTCTTCGTCTGTGACCACCGGCACTTCGCCGTAAGAGTCGACGATGCGCTTGATCGCGCCATTCTTGAGGCCAAGCAGGTCAAGGAGGAAGAGGACGTGGACCCCCAGACCGGCAAGTCCAAGCCCCTGCCCGTCTCCGCAATTCAGGCCGCTGTGCGCGCCGGCGCCCGCCCCGAGCAGGTGGCTCAGCAATACGCTGTCAACGAAGCGCTGGTACGGCGTTTCGCGGCTCCTGTGGAAACAGAGAAGAAGTACGCCATCGAGCAGTTCCTGACCATGCCGGCACCCAAGGGGTCGGGGGGACGAAACTATCAGGAACTGATCGGCAAGGTGCTGGCCCGTGCGGGGGTCAGCCTGACCCAGGTTTCCTGGCAGGCCACCAGACGAGGGTACGAACCCTGGAACATCAACGGCGTGTTTACGCTGGACAAGCGGATTTTCAACGCCCGCTGGGCCTGGAACATGCATGACAACACCGTGACCTGTCTGAACGGGGCGGCAAGGATGCTGCTGGACGATTCCTCAGACGACCATGGCCAGGATCGGCCTGCTGAAGCGATTGACGATCAGACCGACAGGCGGCCCCCAAGCCAGCAGGATACCGTTGCCCCAATCGAAGAAGAAGAGAACGGTGAACGCCAGGCGGCACTCACGGCCTGGCTCTATGGCAAGCCCAAGGAAGGCCAGGAGCGGACAGCCGACCGGGAGCCCAGCCACCCCAGTGCAGAACTGACCGAGGACCCCGACACGGCCGAGCATCCTCCCATCAGAGACAACGAATCCACCATGGTGCTGCCCGTGCAGAACCATGGGCAGCACCAGCAAGAGGATCAAGGCGATGATGCCGGGCAGGACGAGCAGGAGGATCAGCCCAAGGAGGGCCGCCGCAGCAATCGGGCCAAAAAGCACTCCGGGCGGTCGGCCGTGCCCAGCTGGGATGAGATCCTCTTCGGCAAGTAGTCAGACCAGATCGATCAGGCAGGGAATCTGCGTCTCCAGACGGGTCCATGAACCATGCACGCCGGGCAGCCTGGTCGCGGCATCCGTCTGATCTGCAGAATTCACCAGGGTGATCCGGTCACCGGCCAGCACCAGAAGGTCGCCGATTATGGGGCGAATCCGGGCATCCACAGGACCGAAGATTCCCCGTTCGATGGCCTGGTCCCGGGTCAGCACCCAGGCTCGCTCCCCCAGACGCTCCCGCCAGCGGGCGGCCACGACCTGGGGATCCGCACCCTGGTCCAGATAGAGCATGACCGCCCTAGGCTCGCCGCCCACCAGTCGCACATCCCGGCTCAGCTCCGGGTCCTGGGCGATGTCAATGCGCTGGTTCGGATCGGACTCAACCATGCCATGATCGGCCACGATCACCGTCAGTGTCCCGGCGGGCAGGCGGCGATGAAGCTCGGCCAGCTGTGCATCGGTCGCTTCAAGGGCGGCCACCCACTCCTCGCCCTCCCAGCCGCTGTGGTGGCCCACCTTGTCCACATCGCGGATATAGAGGTAGGTCAGCCCCGGCTGGCGGGCAGCCTGGCAGGCAGCCAGAAGACGCTGACGGGAGTGGTTGTGGGCCAGGTACTCCCCGCCGCGCAGAGCCGCGCGGGTCAGGGCTGAGTCGCGAAAACGCGGCAGGCCCGAGGAGGTCACCCGGACCCCCTGCGCCTGGAGGGTCTCGAAGACCGTGGGACGGCGTTGCAGACGCTCGGGTTCCTGAGCCCCCCTGAATTGGATCATCTGGCCCAGCTGTCCGGTGTCCGGGTTCAGCTGGGTGTAGCCGGTCATGCCGGTCAGCCCCGGGCTGGTTCCGGTGCCGAAGACTCCCATGGCCGCCACGGTCGTCGAGGGCAGACTGGTGTAGAGGGGACGCTGGTTGATGGGTTCGGACAGCAGCGAGCGCAGGTAGGGCACATGGCCCTGGCGACTGACCAGATTCCAGAATCCCAGTCCATCCACCAGGACGACGACCACCGACCGTGCCTCCGGCAGTCCCAGGGCCTCCTGGAGGGCCTTGGCGGACGGATGGACATCAGTGGCCACAGGCGTTCCCAGGCAGGCGCTCAGGGCTGGCAGGACGGCGGACAGATGCCTGGCCCCGCCAACATGGTTAGCCCCCGCCCGGTCCCCGTATTGGATAGGCAGACTCGGCTGCAGCAGTTCCTTCATGTCAGGTGTATCCAGACCCATGCCTTCCATTCAAGCACGGTCAGACCCCAGGCCGACACCGCATGCCTGCTATGAATGCTTTGGCGGACCGTCCGGTTATCATAAGGCGGAACGTGAAGGAGCAGGAGCTTGAGCATGGCAACTCATCGCAGGAGCAAGGCGGCGGGATACGACCCCCGGCAGGTCAAGGAGCACATCGTCGAAACCCCTCTGAACGAGGAGATGAGCAAGTCCTTCCTGGAATATGCCTACTCGGTCATCTACGCCCGGGCCCTGCCCGATGCCCGCGACGGACTCAAGCCTGTTCAGCGGCGGATCATCTACCAGATGGGCCAGATGAACCTCAACCCCGACCGCCCCTACATGAAGTCCGCCAGGGCGGTGGGCGAGGTCATGGGCAAGCTGCACCCCCATGGCGACTCTTCCATCTACGAGGCCATGGTCCGGCTGGCCCAGCCCTTTGCCATGCGCCTGCCCCTAGTCGACGGCCACGGCAACTTCGGATCCCTGGACGACGGACCGGCGGCCTCCCGCTACACCGAGGCCAGGCTGGCTCCTGCGGCCCTGGGCATGAACGCCGACATCGACCAGGACACGGTGGACTTCTCCCCCAACTACGACAACAAGCTCAAGGAGCCCCAGGTCCTGCCCTCGGCCATCCCCAACCTGCTGGTCAACGGGGCCTCGGGAATCGCCGTGGGCATGGCCACCAACATGATCACCCACAACCTGGGCGAGGTGGTGGCCGCCGCCAAGTATCTGATGGCTCACCCGGACGCAGGGCTGGACGAGCTCATGCGCTACGTGCCCGGCCCGGATCTGCCCGGCGGCGGAGTCATCGTGGGACGGGACGGCATCCGCAAGGCCTACGAGCACGGCCGGGGTGCCTTCGTGACCAGGTCCGTCACCCACCTGGAGAACGTGACCGCCCGCAAGAAGGCCATCGTGGTCACCGAGCTGCCCTTCATGGTGGGCCCTGAGCGGGTTCTGGAACGCATCTCGGATGGGGTGCGCAACCACAAGCTGGAGGGCATCTCCAGCGCCATCGACCTGACCGACCGGCACAACGGGACCCGCCTGGTCATCGAGATCAAGACGGGATTCGACCCGGGCAAGGTGCTGGGCAAGCTCTTCAAGTACACGCCCCTGGAGGACTCCTTCACCATCAACAACGTGGCCCTGGTCCATGGACGGCCCAGAACCATGGGGCTCAAGGAGCTGCTGGAGGTCTGGGTGGAGCACCGGCGTACGGTCATCCATCGGCGCAGCGAGTTTCGCCGCAAGAAGGCCTTGGAGCGTCTGCACCTGGTCGAGGGGCTCCTGCTGGCCCTGATCGACATCGACGAGGTCATCCAGGTCATCCGCAGCTCGGACGACGCGGATGCGGCCAAGACCAGGCTGATGGCGGTCTTCGATCTGGATCAGACCCAGGCCCAGTACATTCTTGACCTGCGGCTGCGGCGGCTGACCAAGATGAGCCGGATCGAGCTGGAGGGCGAGCGTGACGACCTCAACAAGCAGCTGGAGGAGCTGGAGCGGATTCTGGGCTCCTCGGCCGAGCTGGACCGGGTGGTCATCCAGGAGATGGATCAGGCGGTGGCCCAGTGGGGCACGCCCAGGCGCACGGTCATCCTGGACCAGGAGCCTTCCGGCGACCTGGCCCCCGTACAGTCAGCAGCAGCTGGCGATCAGCAGACCACTCAGCAAACCTCCGGCAAAGTGGGCGCTGGGTCGCAGGCTGCGCTGGTAGCCAGCGGAGGAACCAGCCGCGGCAGTGGCGACGGCGACCTGCACATGGAGGACAAGCCCTGCACGGTCATGCTGAGCGCCACCGGCCTGCTGGCACGCAGCACCCCGGGCGCCCTGGATGCCTGGCGGTCGCGGCCACGCAACCAGGACCGGGGGCATGACGACCAGATCATCGCCATATTCGCCACCACCACCCTGGCCACCTACGGCCTGGTCACCACGGCCGGACGGCTGATCACCGCCCCCGTGGCCGACCTGCCGCTGATCCCCGCCACCGCCAACCCCAACCTGAGCGGGGGCATCGTGGCCGACGAGCTTCTGGGCGGAACCGCCAGCACCGAACCACAGGCCGACGAGCACGCCGTCACCGTCATCGACATGGCCGACACCCGACCCCTGGCCCTAGGCACCCGGCTTGGCACGGTCAAGCGTTGGAACCGCGAGTCCCCGACCACCATGGACTCATGGCCAGTCATCGACCTGAAGGACGGCGACCAGGTGGTCTTCGCGGCCCCCTGCCAGGACGGGGACCGCATGGTGCTCATCTCCTCGGATGCCAGCCTCTTGACCTTCACCGGGGACAAGGTTCGCCCCCAGGGCCGCAATGCGGCCGGCATGGCCGGCATCCGTCTGGCCCAGGGCTGCCAGGTCGTCACCTTCGCGGTCGTGCCGGCCGGGGAGATCGGCTGGACCTACCAGGAGACCGGCGAGGATGGCATGAGCACCCAGGCCGGGGCCGTGGTCCTGACCGTGGCCGGCGACTCCGAGGCCCTGCCCGGCACCGAGAACGGCTCGGCCAAGCTGACCCCGCTGGAGATGTATCCAGTCAAGGGCCGTGGAACGAAAGGCGTGCGCTCCCAGCGCTTCCTCAAGGGCCAGGACAGCCTGCTGCTGGCCCGGGTGGGCGCCTGGCCCCTGCACGCCAGCACCGCTGCCGGTTCTCCGGTCGAACTGCCCGATGTGGACATGCGCCGGGATGCCTCCGGTCAGGAGCTGGCAGCGCCCATCGCCTTCGTGGCCTGAGGGCGCTGAGCAAAGACTCAGTAGAGGGCCATGCCGCCCGGCCCGGCCGTGAATCCGGCCGCGGCCAGGGCCATGCCCACCGGCTCACGCATGGTCAGGGGCCGGCCATTGGCATCACTGAAGAGGATGCGTCCCTGTCCGCCCCTCCTCAGCCATGAGGCCAGCTGGACGAAGGCGGCCTCCAGCAATCCACGCTCGGACTCACCGAAGACCAGCAGATGATGCCCCTTGGGCGCCGCGTAGACCAGGGCGCGGCCTCGATTCTGCACCAGGAGGTTCCCCAAGCGCCGAATCGGACGACCGCCGCCATCCCCTGATGTGGCCGGCCAAGCAAGGGCCGTGCCATAGAGGTTGGCAGGATCCGTCACATCCATGACCACGGGCTCGGGCGGCCGCTGTCCCGATCCGCCTTCACCATCGCTCCTGCGCTCATCCTCTTGGAAGTCCCTGAGCTGGTTGATCACCTCTCGGGGGGCGAACTGGGCGCCGCCGAAACCGTCGACGATGACCCCACGCGTCAGCTGGCCGGCCTCCTCCATGCGTCTGCAGACCTGATAGAGGGCCGAGAATCCGCCGGGCAGGGATCGCACTTCTGGCAGGACCGGAGCCAGGAGCCCATAGCGGTCCAGGATGGCCTGCTCGTCGTGGACCAGGTGGACGGTCCGCTCCCGGTCATCATCCTGGCTGCCTCTGGGTTCATCGCGTGAACCGGCCATGCCAGTCCCCGTTGAGCCTCCTGCTGACCCGCGCTCATCCGCAACCAGGGTCCAGAATCCCTCCGTCGCCGCTGACAGCGCTGACGAGCCGGTCGCCCGCGCCAAGGCAGCGCGCGCCAAGGACCTGCCGTGTCCACGCAGACCGTGGGGCAACCGGCGCGTCCTACCCGAGGTCGGTGAGCCTGGTCCTCGAACCAGGCGCCGAACCGGAGCCAGGGAGGCATTGGTGACCAGCCCACGCCTGACCAGGCCCCAGAGCGACCGGGCCATGGCCTCCTGGTCGGGGGCCTCAGAAACAGGGGACTCAATGTCGTCCCCGCCCCGACTGGCACAGGCGCGCAGAAGCCGATCGAAGCGGTAGGCTCCCCCATCGGCCAAAACACCCAGCAGGGTCGCTTCCAGATCGCCCGCCTTGCCCGGGTTGCCCGACTTGCCGACCCCATTCGTGGCTGACGGAGGGCCGGCGGATTGTGCTGGAAGCTCCTCGTCCAGATCCTCGGCCAGATAAAAGGTCATGGCATCCAGCGGGCCCTCCCCCTGGTCGGACCCCACCCAGACCACCTGGCCCGAGGCCAACAGGTCGTCCATCAATGCCGGGCCGTAGTCACGCACCCTGGCCGGGAAAATGGCCGACTCCCAGAGTTCGGGCGGCAGAGCCAGCCCCTCCAGCTGCCCGACCACCTCCAGCAATCCTTCGGTGCCCATCAAGGGCTCCTGGCCCAGGGGCGCCAGACCCTGCCGGTGAAGAAGAAAGTCGCTGTAGACATGGCCGGGGACGGGACTGGCGGCCTGGCTGGCCTTGGCCAGGGACCGCGAGCGCAGCCGACGGAAGACCTCGGGATCCAGCCATCCTCGGCGGGGTTCGCCTCCCTCCCATCCGGGCTCGCCATAGGCTCTCAGGTCGGGACGGGGGAAGACCCCGGTCATGAGCAGCTCGCGTGCGACCAGGGAACGCAGTCTGTCCTCCAAGAGAGCACCGCCCAGGCCCAGGTGGCCGGCCAGGTCCTCGGTGGTGAACGGCCCATGGACTGCGGCGTATTGCCTGACCAGCTGGTCGAAGGCCTCGCTGTCTGATTCCGATTCCTTTGTCGGCTGGGCGGATGGCTGGATGACGCCTGGGCCGAGGACCGCCGTCAGCCGTCCTGCCTGGCCGGCCCATACCCAGCAGTCGCGAGTGCCTAACCTGACCGGAACCACCCTGGACTGGGCCTGCAGCTCCTCCAGCATGGCCCGGACCTGTGCCTCCGTCACCGGTTCGTCCTCCTGCCCGCGCATGCGCCGACCAATCCCAGCCAAATCCATGGGGCCCAGGGTGCGCAACAGGTCGGCCAGGCCTTCGGCTCCCCTGGCCCGTGTCCTGGGCGAAAGCCGCTGCAGGTCAGCAGTCACCTGGTCGACGGTCTCCTGGTCCAGGAGGTCAGCCATGTCCACCTGGCCGACCATCTGCTCCAGCAGGTCGGAGTCGATGGCCAGCATGGCGGCGTCGCGCTCGGCCTTGGGCATGTCGTACTGGTACATGAAGGTTCCCAGGTAGCCGAAGAGCAGCCCTGAAGCCATGGGCGAGGGGGTCTTGGTGGAGGCCGGGACCAGACGGACGCTTCCCTGCTCCAGGTCGGCCATCAGCTCGCGCAGGGCAGGCATGTCGTAGACATCCTGCAGGCATTCGCGCATGGTCTCCAGAACCAGGGGGAAGTCATCCTCCTTCAGGGCCGCGTCCAGCAGACGGGAGGCCCGCAGACGCTGCTGCCAGAGCGGAACCCTACGACCCGGCTCCATCCTGGGCATGTAAAGCGAGCGGGCTGCGCACTGGCGGAAGCGGGCCTGGAAGAGCGCGGAGCCCACCAGATGCCGGCGGACCTCGCGCTCCGCCTGATCAGGGGTGAATCCGAATATGCGCTGGTCTTCCAGGAAGGCATCAGTACCCGGAATCTGCACGACAATGCCGTCCTCCCCCGCCCAGACGGATCCGTCATAGCCGCGCTCACGGGAGAGCCGGGCGGCGATGGCCAGGGCCCAGGGCTCGTTGACCCTGCGGCCGTATGGCGAATGGAGGATCAGCCTCAGGTCGCCCTCCTCGTTGGGGCAGCGCTCGACCACCAGATGCCGGTCGTCTGGCACCCGGCCGGTGGATGCCTGCTGCTCGGCCAGGAAGGCGGCCAGATTGTTGATGGCAGGACGGTCCAGGCCGTCCTCCAGCAGACGAGCACAGACGGGTTGCGTGAAGCCCGGCCGGCCGGAGGCAGTCTGGACCGCCGGTATCAGGCCCTGGGACAGTTCCCTGGCGAGTCTGCCCAGGCGACGGCCAAAGGCAGGGTCGCGGCCGGTGCCCTCCCCGTGCCAGAAGGGTAGCCTGGCGGAGCGCCCCGGAGCGGGTACCACCACCACACGGTCGCGGGTGATCTGCTGGATCCGCCAGGAGGTGGTGCCCAGGGTGATCACGTCCCCCTTGCGGGACTCGTAGACCATCTCCTCGTCCAGCTCACCCACTCGTCGTGGCTTGCCGCCGGCGGCCTCGGAGGGCATGACCACGCTGTAGGAGCCACGGTCGGGAATGGTGCCCCCGGAGGTCACCGCCAGTCGTTGCGCGCCGGGGCGGGCCGTCAGGATGCCGGTCTGGTGGTCCCAGACCAGGATGGGGCGGAAAGCGGTGAAATCCTGGGAGGTGTAGGCGCCGCTGAGCATGCCCAGCACCGCCCGGTAGACCTGCTGGTCCAGGTGGGCGAAGGGCGCGGCCCGTCTGACCGTGGCCAGCCAGTCCTCCTCCTTAAGCGGGCCCATGGCGGCCGCGGCCACCGTCTGCTGGGCCAGAACATCCAAGGGACTGCTGGGCATGATGGTGGGTTCGATGTCACCCTGGACCATGCTCTCCATGCTGGCCGTACACTCCAGGATCTGCTCTCGGGTCAGCGGGAAAAGCCTGGCCTGCGATACCCGACCGACCTGATGGTCGGCCCGGCCCACCCGCTGCAGTCCCGAGGCGGTCGACAGCGGGGCATTGACCTGGATGACCAGATCGACCGAGCCCATATCGATGCCCAGCTCCAGGCTGGAGGTGGCCACCACACAGCGCAGTCTGCCGGCCTTGAGGTCGTCCTCCACCTGGCGGCGGCGTTCCTTGGACACCGAACCGTGGTGGGCCATGGCAATGGGTTGGTCGACAGTTTGGCCAGAGGTTCTCTCGGAGGTGGACCGGGTGGCCGAATCGTAGTGGGCGGGCTCCCTGGGCTCATCTGTTTCATCGGATGAACCTGGCCGGCCGTGGCCGGATGCCTGCAGATCAGACTGGTGCAGGTCGTTCAACCGGGCAGTCAGACGCTCGGCGAGGCCTCGGGAGTTGACGAAGACCAGGGTGGTGCGGTGGGACAGGACCTGGTCCAGAATGGCCCGCTCGACGGCTGGCCAGATGGATCCGCTTCTTTGGTCGCCCTCCTGACCCTCCTGGCCGGGCTCGCTGGGCGGCGCGGCCAGATCGCCCATGTCCTCCAGGGGCTCGATCAGGCGCAGCTCCATGGCTGTGGACGACCTGGGCTGGATCAGGCTGACCGGACGGCTGCCGCCCAGAAAACGAGCCACCTGCTCGGGTGGACGGACCGTAGCCGACAGGCCTATCCGCTGCACAGGCCCCCCAACCAGGTCGTCCAGGCGCTCCAGGCTCAGGGCCAGATGGGCCCCGCGCTTATTGCCCGCCAAAACGTGGATTTCGTCAACAATAACGGTCTGCACGTTCTTCAGCGTGCTGGCCGTCTTGGAGGTCAGCATCAGATAGAGGGACTCAGGTGTGGTGACCAGAATATCCGGCGGATGGACGGCCAGAGCTCTGCGGCCGCGGGCGTCGGTGTCTCCGGTACGGATGCCCGTCCGGACCTTGGGCGCTTTGCGTCCCTGCTGTACAAAACGCTCGGCGATGCCCTCCAGCGGAGCCTGCAGGTTGCGGGCCACATCCGTCCCCAGGGCCTTCATGGGCGAGATGTAGAGCACGGATACCCCAGGCTTCCGGGAGCGCCAGGGCATGGTCATAAGCTCGTCGATAGCCCAAAGAAAAGCGGCTAGGGTCTTGCCCGAGCCTGTGGGCGAAATAATCAGTGCATCGCCGCCTGAACGGATGGCCGGCCAGGCCTGCACCTGGGTCGGCGTGGGACCCTCGGGGAAGGCCTGACGAAACCAGCCGGCCGTCTGCGGGGAGAAATTGCCCAAGGGATCGCTGCTCATCTGCGTTACGCTCCTCTCCCCACCCTTTCGGGCCTTGCTGAAGACAGATCAGGTGTCGATCTTGCTCCGGTCGAAGTCGTCGGCATTGTCCACGATGAACTGCTTGCGGGGCGGCACGTCGTCCCCCATGAGCAGGGGGAAGATGCCGGCCGCCTGAGCGGCATCCTCCATGCGGATGCGGCGCAGCATGCGGGTCCTGGGATCCATGGTGGTGTCGGCAAGCTGGTCGGCGTCCATCTCGCCCAGACCCTTGTAGCGCTGCACATCGGGATTGTAGTCGATGTGCTTGGCCTGCAGGTCAGCCAGCTTGCCCTCCAGCTCATCGTCCGAATAGGTGTAGATGAACTTCCCCTTGTTCTTGCCTGCCAGGGCGATTCGATGCAGGGGCGGCACGGCCGCGTAGACCCGTCCGTTCTCGATCAGGGGACGCATGTAGCGGTAGAAGAGGGTCAGCAAGAGGATGCGGATGTGGGCGCCGTCCACGTCGGCATCGGTCATCATGATGACCTTGTTGTAGCGGGCCTGGTCGATGTCGAAGCTGGCTCCCGAGCCGGCGCCGACCACCTGGATGATGGAGGCGCACTCCTTGTTGGTCAGCATCTGGGACAGGGAGGCCTTCTGCACGTTGAGAATCTTCCCGCGGATAGGCAGCAGGGCCTGGAACATGGAGTTTCGTGCCGCCTTGGCCGTGCCCAGGGCGGAGTCGCCCTCGACGATGAACAGCTCGGCGATGTCGTCGTTGCCGGGCATGGAATCCGAGAGCTTGGAGGGCATGGAAGCCGATTCCAGAGCGTTCTTGCGCCTGGTGACCTCCTTGGTCTTGCGTGCCTGGACGCGGGCGTGCATCTCGCCTACGATCTTCTCCAGCACCTGGCCGGACTGCTCCTTGAAGCCGCGCTTGGAGCCGCTGATCATCTGGCCGAACTGGTCGTCGGTCATCCGGGTGACGATGGGTTTGACCTGGGCCGTACCCAGCACGTCCTTGGTCTGTCCCTGGAACTGCGGCTCGGCGATGCGCACGGTGACCACGGCCACCAGCCCGGCCAGGACGTCGTCGCGCTCCACCTTGGTGTGGGAGTCCTTGAGGTTGACCTTGAGGCGGCGGGCGTTGGCCTCCACGGCCTTGCGCACCTGACGGGTCATGGCGTTCATGAACCCGTCCACGTGCATGCCTCCGCCAGGCGTCTCCACCACATTGACGAAGCTGCGGACGACAGAATCGTAGTCATTGACCCAACGCAGGGCGATATCCACACCGCAGACCCGTTCCACCTGCTCGGCATGCAGCTCCCCGTCCGAGCCCACACGCTGGGTCTCCTCCTGGTAGGTGTCCTGGCCGCTGATCCGCCAGATGTCGCTGACCGGCTCGCCCTTGGACAGGAAGTCCACGAAATCCGTCACCCCGCCAGTGTGCAGGAACTCCTCCACCCGTTGATGGCCGGACTCGTCCTCCGGCTGCAGCATGGCCCGGTCGGCCTGCTCGGTGGCCGAAAGGCTGGCATCGTCCGCCTGCACGTCTTCGACACGTTCGTTTTCGGCACCTTCTTCAGGGAGGTCGCCGCTGCCAAGCGATTCGCGAAGGCTCCCGTGATCGTCCTGGCCGCTCGACTCCGCAGCGGGTTCGCCGTCAACCTCCAGGCGCAGATCCTGCTCGGCGCTTCCTGTGGCGGGGATGCGGTCGTCGACCACGGTGATCTTGAGGCCGGGCACCAGGAAGCTGGTCTGACGCACTCGGTCGATCAGCTGGGCGTAGCTGAACCGGGCCGTTGTGTTGAAAATTTCTGGGTCGGCCCAGTAGCGCACCCTGGTGCCGGTCCTGGACTTGGGCACGCTGCCCACCACCTCCAGGGGCGTAGGCCGGTTCTTCCTGGTGCGTTTGAAGGGCGAATCGGGCGAGGGATGCTCCGGATCAGGGTCCTGATAGGTGCCGGGATGGCCCTGGTGGAAGCGCATCCGGTGGGTCTTGCCGTCCCTGTCCACCTCCACGTCCAGTCGGGAGCTCAAGGCATTGACCACCGAAGAGCCCACGCCGTGCAGGCCGCCGACAGCCGTGTATGAAGAGTTGCCGAACTTGGCACCCGCGTGAAGCTTGGTCAGAACCACCTCCACGCCGGTCAGCCCGGTCCGCGGCTCAGTATCGACGGGGATGCCTCGGCCGTTGTCGTCCACCTCGATGGAGCCGTCCCTGTGCAGGATGACCTTGATGTGGTCGCACTGGCCGGCCAAGGCCTCGTCCACGGCGTTGTCGATGATCTCCCAAAGGCAGTGCATGAGCCCCTGGCTGTCCGTGGTTCCGATGTACATGCCTGGACGCTTGCGCACTGCGTCCAAGCCATCCAGAACCGTCAGACTGCCGGCACCATAGGACTTTCCCGTATCAGGCTTTTTCGCCACCATTTACCTCGCCGTTCACCTCATGGCGCCCAGGGGGACAGGGATCCCCGCATGGGCGGTCGCTTACGCACCGATGACCATTTCTAGCAAGGAGGCCTCGACAGCATCAGGGCTTCCCCGTCGGGCGCAGAGGTCACTGGTCCAGGAAGTCACGCAGGGTCTGCGAGCGTGAGGGATGCCGCAGCTTGGACATGGTCTTGGACTCGATCTGGCGGATGCGCTCACGAGTGACCCCGTAGACGCGGCCGATGTCGTCCAGGGTCTTGGGCTGTCCATCCTCCAGGCCGTAGCGCATCTTGATGACGCCGGCCTCGCGGGGGCTCAGGGTCTCGAGAACCTGCTGGAACTGCTCCTGCAGCAGGGAGAAGGCCACAGCATCCGAGGGGGCGATAGCGTCGGTGTCCTCAATCAGGTCGCCGAACTCCGAGTCGCCGTCTTCACCCAGAGGGGTATGCAGGGAGATGGGCTCGCGGCCGTACTTCTGGACCTCCTGAACCTTCTCGACCGGCATGTCCAGCTCCCTGGCCAGCTCGTCGGGGGTGGGTTCGCGGCCCAGATCCTGCAGCATCTGACGCTGGACGCGGGAAAGCTTGTTGATGACCTCGACCATGTGGACGGGCACACGGATGGTGCGGGCCTGGTCGGCCATGGCGCGGGTAATGGCCTGACGAATCCACCAGGTGGCGTAGGTGGAGAACTTGTAGCCCTTGGTGTAGTCGAACTTCTCCACGGCGCGAATCAGACCCAGATTGCCTTCCTGGATCAGATCCAGGAAGAGCATGCCTCTGCCGGTGTAGCGCTTGGCCAGGGAGACCACCAGTCGCAGGTTGGCCTCCAGCAGATGGTCCTTGGCCTTCTTCCCGTCGTTGGCGGCCCACTTGAGCTCGCGGCGACGCTTGAAGTCCATGCCTTCGCCCTCGGTATCCAGCAGATGCTGGGCATAGAGGCCGGCCTCGATGCGCTCCGAAAGGTCCACCTCCTGCTCGGCATTCAGCAGGCTGACGCGGCCGATCTGCTTGAGGTAGTCCTTGACAGGATCGGCAGTGGCGCCGGCGGTGACCACCCGACGCTTGGGATTGCCGGAGGGGGTGACGTTCTCATCGTCGTCGGAGTCGTCGACGACGAAAGCGCCCTTGACCTTGGCTGCCAGGGCATGGGCGGCCTTGCGGTCCTCCTCGGCCTCATCCTGGACCTGGGAGGCCTCGTCCTCCTCCTGATCGTCCTCGTCGGGCTCGTCCTCCAGCTGGTCGTCGTCCTCCTGATCCTCAAGCAGATCCTCGTCGGGCTCCTGCTCATCCTGCTGCAGGATGGGCTTCTCTTCGACCTTCTTGGCGGTCTTGGAGGCCGGACGGCGGTTCGTCTTGGTCGCTGAGGTGCTCGTAGTGGCGCTCTTGCGGGACGCGGTCTTGCGGGACGCCTTGCTGCTGGTCTTGGACCTGGTGGCGGTCTTGGTCTTGCCGGCAGTTGAACTGGTCCGGCCCTTTGCGGTATCCACTGCGGCTGTCTTGGCTGACTTGGTGTCCTTCGTGGCCAAATTCTCCTCCTGGATCATCCCACCCGCCGACACTGCTTTTAGGGCACAGCTCTGGCAAGGTCAAATCGTAGACTCATTAAAGTGAACCACCCCAGGGGGACGATTATTCCCGATTCAGCTCAATTGCCTCCAGGCCGGGTCGATGCCGCGGCCTATCAAGGCCAGGACGATGGCGGCCAAGGTGCAGGAACGGTCGTCTGCCAGGGCTTCCTCGGCAAACTCCGATGCCCGGGATCCCCCACTCCACCAGTCGACATAAGCCGCGACCGCCAGCGGCTGGGACCGAAACCCCGGCGGAACCTGATCTGTCAGCGCTTCGAGCATGGCCAACCCAGCATGGCAACGGGGCTGGTCCGGCCGCGTCGCAGGATCCTTGAAGACCGCATCCAGGATGCTGCAGAGCGATGTCACATTCGATGGATCGTTGGGACGAACACACAGGTCCATCAGCCGATCGCGGTCCAGACCAGGCTCAGGTGCCAGAATTGACAAAATAAGCCCGTCGCGTATGGCCAGTGTCTCCTTAATGGCCACGGCCAGGCTGTCGGCCGAGTCGGCGTCCAACTGCTGGTGCTTCTGCGGCCCTTGCAAACCAGCAGTCCAATCTGTCAGAGGTTGCTGGAGCCATCGTCTGTCGGCCTCTTCCACGCCCCATCGTCGCCGGCCCTCTCGGTAGTGCTCCACCAGTTCTTTCATGCCGTCTTCATGCGCATCGTCCATGCCGTCATCGCCTCCCATCCGCTCCCGGTATGAGGACCGGGAGTCTTGGTACCATCCTGATCCAGCGGGAACCGTGAGGAAGGCCGCAACCGATCATGTGGTCAAGTGAGGCCATCCATCCACCGTGGTCCTGGCAGCCTGTCCGCTGGGCAGATATGCGGATAGGCTCTAAGGCATGAAAAGCGTGACTGCAGCACGGGTCGAACAGCGCATGGAGGAACTGCTCCAGCGCCGTTGCGACCACCTGATTGCTCCAGAGTCCGGACCGGACTCACCCCTGGATCAAGACCCTTCCCGGCAGGCTTTGCAGGAGGTCATCCTCCAGGCAATCGAGGCTGGCCGCGGCGGCAAACGCCTGCGCGCCCTGCTGCTTTGCGACGTCTGGCGAGCTCTGGAGTCCGAGCAGCATCCTGACCGTGAACAGGCGGTAGTGGATCTTGCCTGCGCCTTGGAGGTCTATCAGACCAGCGCCCTGGTCCATGACGACATCATCGACGGCTCCCCCCGTCGTCGGGGCCGCCCTGCCGCCCATCTGGCCCTGAGCCGGTCGGTTGCCGGCAACGGTTCGAGCGGCCGGGCACCCGCAAAACCTGATGCCCGCGGCACCGGCCTAGGCATCCTCCTTGGCGACCTGCTGGCATCGCTGAGCACGGACATAGCCCTCCAGGCGGCTGCCAAACTGCCTCAGGGGCCGGCCATCGGCAGAACATTTCAAGCCATGCAGACGGCTGTGGTCACCGGCCAGGTCCTGGACATGGGCATGGAGGAGGCCTGTCTGGACGATCCGGAACGCCTGCGCCGCCAGGCCCTGCACACCATGGCCTGGAAGACCGCCTCCTACACCACCCTGGCCCCGCTGGCTCTGGGCCTGCTAGCCGCTGGAGCAGACCTGAAAGAGCATAAAGCATCGGTGCGCGCCCTGGGCCTGGATCTGGGGCTGGCCTACCAGCTGGCGGATGATCTGCTGGATGTGACAGGCGACGACCGACGCACCGGCAAACCTGTGGGTGGCGATATCCGCGAGGGCAAGCGGACCGTCCTCCTGGCCGACACCCTGGCCATGGCCGATCCTGATCAGGCCAAGGAAATCCGCCGACTGTACGGTTCCCCCTCCCAAGGCCCCAACGACACCCAGGTGAATATGGTCCGCGACCTGATGCAGTCCTGCGGGGCCGTAGAAGCCAGCCGCCAACGCATGGCCGACCTGTCCGTCCGGGCCCAGGCCCAGGCCCAGGCCCTGGCCGATCATCTGCATCTGTCGACAGGGGGCCGAACCATATTCCTCAAGGCCTGCCGACGCTTCCTGCCGCTTGCCACCACCGCCGGGTATCATGAACGTGTATCTTCCATTGATGCCGAGGCCGGTCAGGCCTCCGAGGTGTAGAGGGCCGGACAAGACGAGCATGAGTGAAGCGGACGAGAGGACCAGCGACCGGATCATCGACGGGCGCTACCGCATTCTGCGTGAGATCGCGCAGGGTGGCATGGCCACGGTCTACGAGGCCTTGGACCAGCGGCTGTCCAGGCATGTGGCGGTCAAGATCATGCACACCATGCTGGCCCAGGGGCCACACAGGGCCCAGTTCGAGGAGCGCTTCCGCCGGGAGGCCAGGTCCGCGGCAGCCATCGCCAACCCCCACATCGTCCAGGTCTACGACACGGGCGTCGATCAGGGGCTGGATTACCTGGTCATGGAGTATGTCCACGGCATCAGCCTGCGGCGGGACATGGCCCGGCAGGGCGTCTATCCCCTGAAGGAGACCCTGCGCATCGTGGGCGAGATCCTGGATGGCCTGGCCTCCGCCCACCGAGCCAACGTCATCCACCGCGACATCAAGCCGGAAAACATCCTCATCAACGACCGCGGCCACGTGGAGATCACCGACTTCGGCCTGGCCCGCGCCGCCGCCCAGGCCACCCTGTCCTCGACGGGCATGCTCATGGGCACGGCCGCCTACCTGGCCCCCGAGACCATCGAGAACAACGAGGCCTCCCCCCAGAGCGACCTCTACGCCGTGGGCATCATCGCCTACGAGATGCTGACCGGCACGGTCCCCTTCGCCAGCGACAATCCGGTGACCATCGTCTTCAAGCACGTCCACGAGGATGTCCCCTCCCTGGCCAGGGTCTGCCCTGGAATCGACCCATCGGTGGCCGCCCTGGTTGCCGAACTGACCGACCGCTCCCCCAAGCATCGCCCGGATGATGCCGGCAAGGCCTTGGAGAGCCTGAGGAAGGTGGTCAAGGGACTGGACCGACAGGCCATGGACTATGTGCTGCCCGCAGGGGCCGTAGCGGCCGCAGCCGGTGAACAGCCCGAATCCGCCATCGCCGGAACCGCTGGGCACGACCCTGAGGTGACCGGGTCGCCAAGGCAGACGGCCACAGCTGCCAATGACGACGAGGAGGCGGCCAGAGACCCGAAGAATTCGGACACGGTTCCGTCTGTGCCCGTCCCGCCAGAAACCGATGCGGGCGCAGCGACCAGACGCTATCAGCTCAACGACGTGGACACCCCCTCCCGAGCCGAGACCACGACCGTTCTGCAGCCTCAGGATCCGGCAGCATCTTCCGCCGATGCAACGACCATGCAGCAAGGCGCTGAAGCGGCTCAACCCAAGCACCGGCATCGCGGCTTGATCATTGTGTTGGCGGTTCTGCTGGTGCTGGCCCTGGCCGGAGGGGGCGGTGGCGCCTGGTGGTACTTCCTGGGTCCGGGCAGCTATGTCGCGCTGCCCAAGCCGGATGACATCTCCTGCGCCGAGAACCAGGAGTGCAAGGTCATCGGCGCCGACTTCGCCAAGTACGCCCGCACACTCAAGGTCGCCGGCATCGAGGTCGACACGGCCTATGACTTCAGCGACCAGGTGGCCAAGGGGGCCGTCATGGCCGCGGATCCCGATACTGTCGGTGCCCATATCAGCAAGCGGGGCGGCAGGCTCAAATTGACCGTCTCCAAAGGGGTCCGCCAGGCCACGGTGCCCAAGGACATCCTCACGCCGGACACATCCAACGGCAAGGATCCGGTGCAGGCGCTGAAGGCAGCCGGGTTCGACAGGATCGACCACGACGCGTCCAAGGACCAATACTCCATGAACGTCCCCGAAGGAGCGGCCATTTCAGTGGATCCGGCTCCAGGGACCAAGACCCGTCACGATGCCAAGGTCAGCCTGGTCCTGTCCAAGGGTCGAATGCCCGTGGCCATGCCCGATATCGTCGGCAAGGCGAGGGATGAGGCTCAGGCGGCCCTGGAAGCCCTGCGACTCAAGGTCAGCTACAGCGAGGACTGGTCCGACAAGGTGCCGCGCAACCAGGTGATCTCCGCCTCCCACCAGGCCCAGGAGCAGCTGCATTGGGGCGATGCCGTCAACGTGGTGATCTCCAAGGGACCGCAGTCCATCACCATGCCCGACGTGAAAGGCAAGAGCCAGGACGAGGCCACCCGGATTCTGGAGGGATACGGGCTCAAGGTCAACATCTCCGCTCCGCTGGGCAATCTGACCCACACGGTGCGCATCCAGGACCCCAACCCCGGCAGTCAGGTCAAGGTGCTCAACGATGACGGCTCGCCGGCCGTCGTGACCCTGACCGTGGTATGAACCCCTGGAAAGTCAGTCCAGCTCCTGACTGTTCTCATGGCTTTCATGCGCCTTGATGACCTGGGCATACACGTCCACGTATCGTTGCCCGCTCATCTCCTGGATCTCCTGCATGATCCGGTCGGTCAGGTTGCGGATCTCCTCATGGGTGAGGCTGTTGACCGGCACATAGGGCACCGTGATGGGCTTGCCGTAGATGACCTTGGTCCTGCCCTTATGCGGAATCACATGGCCGGGCTCCTGAAGCTGCCTGGTGCCGATGATGGCTGCCGGCACCACCGTCGTCCCGGTCTCAAAGGCCAGTCGCGCCGCCCCGGTGTGCCCCCGGTAGAGCCTGCCGTCAGGGCTGCGCGTGCCCTCCGGATGGATGCCGAAGATGTGCCCGTGCTCAAGGATGGAGCGCGCCGTTTCCATGGCCCCCAGCGACTTGGAGCCGCCTGACCTGTCCACGGGGAAGACCCCGACCGAGCTGAACCACCACTTTTTGAACTTGCCCTTGATCCCCTTGCCGTTGAAGTACTCGGCCTTGCCCATGAAGTGGATCATCCGAGGGCAGGTGATGGGCAGGAGGGCGTCGTCGATGACGGCCAGATGGTTGGAGGCGATGATGGCAGCCCCCTGCTTGGGAATGTTCTCCGTGCCCTCAACGGTCGGTTTGAACCAGGTACGCGCCAACGGACCGAGCAGTTTGACGAAGAACCAGTACAGCACAGAGACTCCTTGGTAGCGAATGCGTGCGGCCGAGGTTACGATGGTTCTATGACCGAGCACAAGCATAACGACGCCGGGAATCAGTATAACAGCGAGGCGGGAACCGGCTCCCCACAGGGGGACGAGGAGTGGGCGGACTTCCTGAACTCGCATGCTGACGAGCTGGGTTCGCTGGAATCGTCCAAGACGGCCAAGGAATTCGAGAAGAAGGCTCGAAAGTCCGAGAAGAAGGCAGCGCTGAGGGCCGAGGACTTGAAGCGCGACTCCTTCGTCGGCGGCTCCGGACCGCGTGATTTCCAAGGCAGCAGCTGGCTGGACACCGACGAGGTCATGGACCGGTCGTCGAACTTTGTGCCGCCCAACCCCGACCTGAGCGACCTGGGCAGAAGGCGGGTGGCCTTCATGATCATGACGGTGCTGGGCCTGGTCTGCTTCTTCCTGACCATCTTCCTTCCCCGCTGGTCCGGCTTGACCGGCCTGCTGGCGGGACTGCTCTTGCTGATAGGCATCGCAGGACTGATCATCGACCGGAAGAATTTCCGCGACGATTCAAGCGGACTCTTCGATGACGATGAACGACACTACCGGCGATAATGCCATGTGCCGCCATTGGTGAGCCGCCAAAAGAGTCGGGCCTCGCTGGCGGAAACATCAGCCAGCGAGGCCCGAACAGGTTCAACAGCGGCGAACTTACACCAAGACCGGACGGCGTGTCCGATTCTCTTGCCGGCAGCGGGACTGCGCTTCCTGGGCTCCGTGGATCCAGGCTGCCAGCAGGTCGGCGGCCCTGCCCTGATCCACAACCTCGGTAGCCAGTTGGTAGGCCTGAGCAAACCGAATGCCCAAATCGTCCTCGGGACCGGCGTCGATCTGCGTGCCGTCGGCCACGATGGCCGAAGCCGCATTGAGCAGGGCCGTGGAACGGGAGGGAACCGACTTTCCAGCCAGGAAGTCCCTGACGACGCTGGCGTTGAAGGCCGGGTCGCCGCCGCGCAGATCATCCAAATCCACCGGGTCGATGCCCAGTTCACGAGTCGGGTCGAAGGAGCGTTCCTCCACCTTGCCCTGGTGGATCTCCCAGATGGAGACCGGCCCGGTCGGGGCCATCTCGTCAAGGCCTTCGGCCGAGGTGTAGACCATGCCCTCCTGTCCGCGTGAGGCATAGACCTGGGCCAACATGGGGCTCAGCTGGCGCTGGGCGCATCCTATGGCCACATAGCGGGGGTTGACCGGATTGGTCAGGGGTCCCAGGAGGTTGAAGACCGTCGGGATGCCCAGCGACGAGCGGACAGGTCCGGCAAACCGCATGGCCGGGTGGAAGGTCTTGGCGAAGACGAAGGTGATGCCGTAGCGGTCAGCCATGGCAGCCACCTCCTGCGGCGGCAGATCCAAGGGCAGGCCCAGCTGCTCCAGGCAGTCGGCGGTGCCGCTCTTGCTGGATGCGGCCCGGTTGCCGTGCTTGACGATCCTGACCCCCGCAGCTGCAGCCACGATGGCGCCCATGGTCGACAGGTTGACTGTCGCTGCCCCGTCGCCGCCGGTGCCGACGATGTCGGTCACATCACCACTGACCTTCAGCGGTACCGCATGGCCCACCATGGCCTTGGCGGCCCCTTCGACCTCCGGGCTGGTCAGCCCCAGGGTGGATTGCATGGACAGGGCGGCGCCAACCTGCACCGGGTCGGCATTCCCGTCCATCAGGTCGTTCATGCACCACTCGGCCTCATCCGCGCTCAGGTGCCGACCGGACACCAAGGAGTTCAGGACGGATTTCCAGCTAAGTGGCCGCATGATGACTCTTTTCCTTTGAAGAAGCGGGGCCGGATGCCCCGCTGTTTGCTCTAGGTTTACTGCCCTGCCCCTCCCCTGCACAAGGCTATCCCACATTTTGGTCATTTTGCTACCAATATATGAAAGAAGGCAATCCACTATATGGAAACGGCCACCGCCCTGGTGAGCGATGGCCGTCAATCAGATCAGCAACCCTATCTGCAAAAGCCGCTACTGATTACGCGTACCTGTCATTTCTTCTCGTTCTGACCGTGGCACATCTTGTACTTGCGCCCAGAACCGCAGGGGCAAGGCGCGTTGCGAGGCGTGCCCGGGAAGGTGCGGCCGTCGGCCCAGGGCGAGTGGTCCTCTACGGCCTTGGGCCTCTTATTGGCAGGAACTTTGCCCTCGGCATGGCTGATGGGCGCAGGCCCCACCGGAGCCGGGCTCGAAGCGTCGGGAGCCTCCGAGTCCTCGGCGGACGTGCTCAGGCCCGACTGGACGTCATCGGCATCCTCGTCCGAGTCCTCCTGGACGCTGCCCGCCGGAGCATCTTCATCACGCTCCTCGGCCGTCTCGTCGATGTCGGTGGTCTCATCCTCGGCATCAGGCTCTTCAGGCGCCTGGTAGTTGACCTCTTCGGACTGGCTCGCCTCGTTTTCTTCGCGTTCTTCGCGGGCCCGCCGCTCGTTTTCCTGGCTGGCGGCAATTTGCTTGAGATCCACGTTGAAGAGCAGCTGCACGGTCTGCTCCTTGATGGCGTCGATCATGGAGTTGTACATCTGGTAGCCCTCGCGCTGGTACTCGACCAGGGGGTCGCGCTGACCCATGCCGCGCAGGCCGATGCCGTCCTTGAGGTAGTCCATCTCGTAGAGGTGCTCACGCCACTTGCTGTCCAGGACGGAGAGGACCACCTGGCGCTCCAGCTGCCTTGAGCCCTTCTCGCCCAGTTCATCCTCGCGCTCCTGATAGATGGAATCGGCGTCCTCCACGATCTTGTCCGCCAGGGCCTTGACGGCCTTGTCACCCTTCAGAGACTCCAGGGAGTCCATGGTCTCATCCTGGTCGAGACTGATCGGATAGACCGAGGCCAGCGCCTTCCAGAGCCCGTCAGCATCCCATTCCTGAGGCTTGTCCGAGCCGTTCTGCGCCCCACGGATGTATGACGTCACGGTCTCGCGGATGAAGCGGAGGATGTCCTGGTGGATGTCCTCGCCCTTGAGCACGGCTTGACGCTCGCCGTAGATGACCTGGCGCTGCTTGTTCATCACGTCGTCGTACTTGAGCACGTTCTTGCGGATCTCGTAGTTGCGGGATTCGACAGACTTCTGTGCATTGCGCACACCCTTGGAGACACTCTTGGTGCCTATGGGTTGACCTTCGGGCAGGCTCGTGGAGGACATCATTCGAGCCACCAGCTGGGTGTTGAACAGGCGCATCAGGTCATCCTCCAGGCTCAGGTAGAACCTGGACTCACCGGGGTCGCCCTGACGGCCGGAACGGCCGCGCAGCTGGTTGTCGATGCGGCGGGACTCGTGCCGTTCGGTGCCCAGCACGTAGAGGCCGCCCAGTTTGACAACCTCCTCGTGCTCATCCTTGACCTGTTCCTTGACGGAATCCAGCATCTTGGGCCAGCGCTTCTCATACTCCTCTGGGGTGTCGTCGGGCGAGTAGCCCTGCTCCTTGAGCTTCTGATCGGCGAGGAACTCCACGTTGCCGCCCAGCATGATGTCGGTGCCGCGCCCGGCCATGTTGGTGGCCACGGTCACGGCCCCCTTGCGCCCTGCCACGGCTACGACAGCAGCCTCGCGCGCATGCTGCTTGGCGTTGAGCACCTGGTGGTCAATGCCGGCTACGTCCAGCAAGGAGGAGACCACCTCGGAGGACTCCACGGATGCGGTACCCAGCAGGATGGGCTGGCCCTTGGCATGCCGCTTGGCAACGTCACGGACGATGGCGGCCAGCTTCTCCTTCTTGGAGCGGTAGATCAGATCGTCCTGATCCTTGCGGATCATGGGCTTGTTGGTGGGGATGGGCAGCACGCCCAGCTTGTAGGTGTTCATGAACTCGGCGGCCTCGGTCTCGGCCGTGCCGGTCATGCCCGCCAGCTTGTCGTACATACGGAAGTAGTTCTGCAGGGTGATGGTGGCGAAGGTCTGGTTCTCGGCCTTGACCTCCACGCCCTCCTTGGCCTCGATGGCCTGGTGGAGGCCCTCGTTGTATCGGCGGCCCTTGAGCAAACGGCCGGTGTGCTCGTCCACGATCAGGACCTCGCCGTTCTGAACCACATAGTCGCGGTCGCGCAGGAAGAGCTCCTTGGCCTTGATGGCGTTGTTCAGGTACCCGATCAGGGCGGTGTTGGCGGGCTCGTAGAGGTTGTCGATGCCCAGGTAGTCCTCGACCTTGGTGATGCCGGGATCCAGGATGCCGACGACCTTCTTCTTCTCGTCGACCTCGTAGTCCTCATCCCTGGTGAGCTTGGGAACCAGCTTGGCGAACTGCCGGTACCATCGGGTCACATCGCCCTCGGCGGGTCCGGAGATGATCAGAGGAGTTCGAGCCTCGTCGATCAGGATGGAATCCACCTCGTCCACGATGGCGAAATGGTGGCCGCGCTGAACCAGTTCGTCCTTGTCCCAGGCCATGTTGTCGCGCAGGTAGTCGAAGCCGAATTCGTTGTTGGTGCCGTAGGTGATGTCCGCCTGGTACTGCTTGCGGCGCTCGTTGGGGCGCTGGTCGGTGATGATGCAGCCCACGCTCATGCCCAGGAAGCGGAAGATGCGCCCCATGAGCTCGCTCTGGTAGGAGGCCAGGTAGTCGTTGACCGTGACCACGTGCACGCCCTTGCCCTCCAGGGCATTCAGATAGCTGGGCAGGGTGGCCACCAGGGTCTTGCCCTCGCCGGTCTTCATCTCGGCGATGTTGCCCCAGTGCAGGGCCGCGCCGCCCATCAGCTGGACATCGAAATGCCGCTGGCCCAGGGTGCGCTTGGAAACCTCACGAACCGTGGCGAAGGCTTCGGGCATCAGGGAATCGAGGGATTCGCCGTTCTCCAGTCGCTGCTTGAACTTGGGCGTCTGCGCCTTGAGCTCCTCATCGCTCATGGCCGAGATCTGATCCTCGAAGGCGTTGGTCGCCTTGGCCACCCCCTGAAGCTTGCGAATCTGACGACCCTCGCCCATACGGAGGACCTTGTCCAAGACTGCTACCACGTTGCGCTCCCTACCGTTCTTTTATGGCCTTCGCACGCCCTCAGCTGACGTAGGCCCAGACCTTGATTATCTTACGCGAATGCACCGATTTTCTCGAAACCGATGGTTCCGCAAACCCGGCTGCGGCCTTGGCAGCCGGACCGGGCATTGAAGAAGGGCGATTCTCCGAGGTCATGCCAATCTGCCGCCGGGGAATCGCCCCACAGTTCAATATCCGTGTATCCGTTGTGCTGTTACTTCTTCTGGCCTACATGCTCGGGCGTATCGATCTCGAAGACGCCGTAGCTCCATCCGTGCCTGCGGTAGACCACCGACGGCCGCTGGGTCTCCTTGTTGACGAAGAGGAAGAAGTCGTGGCCGATCAGCTCCATCTCGTAAAGGGCCTCGTCGATGCTCATGGGCTCGGCGATGTGCAGCTTGCGGCGGATGACGATGGGGGTGTCGCCCACCTGCACCTCGACCGACTGGCCCGGCGCCAGGTCCGAGGCCACGGCGGTTTGGGCGCTGTTATCGGGGTTGGACTCCTGGCCCTGATCACCCTGGTCGCCTGGCTGGTCATCAACGGGCAGATCGGCGGGCAGGGGCGGATGCTCCAGCCCGCGACGGTGGTCCTTGCGGCGGTCGCGGACCCGGCGCAGACGCTGGGTCAGCTTGTCCAGGGCCATGTCCAGCGCACTGAACTCGTCGGCGCTGGAAGCCTCGGCGCGAATCACGGTCTTGCCGGCCTGGACCGTGAGCTCCACCCTCTTGGCGCTGTCAGCCTGGCGGGGATTGCCTTCATGTGTCAGAACGACCTGGATGCGCTGGGCATCGGGGGCGATGGCCGTCACCCTATTCATCTTGCTGTCCACAACATCGCGGAACCGCTGCTTGATTTGGGTATGTCGACCGGTAATGACGATCTCCATGGGAATCTCCTTGCACTTGTGAGCGGACGAACCGCTGGTGCGATGGCGGACTTGGTCACCATCGACTGTGCTTCCGATTGTATCCGAAGAGCAGGGCTGACTCACTGATTGAGCTTGAGGCCAGAGCGGGATCATGACCGCCGGTCCGGTCGTTCAGTTCCGCTATGCTGAATCCCCGAGACCTCTCGGATGGCCGCGGCCCCTCCTCCTGGGAAGGGCTGAGGAACTTCCGGGCTCCACAGAGCACGATGGCGGATAACGTCCGCCCAGGGCGACCTGAGAGATAGCGCAACAGAGAACAGACCGCTCGCCTTCTAAAGGCGGGCAAGGGTGAAACGGCGGTGTAAGAGACCACCGGGTCGACGGTAACGCCGACCGCATGGCAAGCCTCATCGGGAGCAAGGCCAAGCAGAAGGCATTCAGGGGCTGCTCGTCCCGCCTTCGGGTAGGCCGCTAGAGCCTGGCGGCAACGTCAGGTCGAGATGGATGGCCATCCGTCGTCCGGATTTTATCCGGTCGATGACAGAACCCGGGGTATATGAGAGGTCTCATCTTCTTCCCCTCAGCTACTTTCACACTTGCGATCATTAAAGGTCAGCTGTAGTCAGGCCAATGAGACACGTTTGGCATAGGCACTGGCTTGGGCAATTAGACCGTTGATTGCGTCTTGTAACTCATCATTGACCTTCTGTATCGAGTTGATGGCCCTGGCCACATCATCCACACTGGATACGACGTAAACATTGGGCTTGTGGGCCAAACGATTGCCCCATTCTGTATGGTCAACTACAACGTCGCGAATTATGATCGGCCGGCCATGATGCTGAGCCTGACGAGCCTGCACACGGGTTCCGGAATATTCATGAGCTTCAACAATGACCGTAGCGATACCGTAGCCGCTCATGGTGGCATTACGCGTAGGAAAGGTCCACTTTGCGGGCTCCTGCCAAGGCCAAAATTGCGAAAACACCTGCCCTTTACGTTCGATAAGATCCTGCAATTGGCGATTTTTTGCAGGGTAGTACTTCCCTATGCCCGTACCGATGAAAGCCACCGTACGGCCATGCTCCTGCAGAGCACGATGATGGGCCTCAGCATCCACACCCAGGGCCAAGCCGGCGATAACGGTCAGGCCTTTACTCACGAGCATCGTTGCCACATCAGAAGCGAAATGCAAAGCCTCCGACCCTGCATTACGCGAACCGACCACGCTGACACCCGTATCCTGTTGATTGGGGCTGAGGAAACGCCCTTTGGAAAACAGGAACGGAGGCATATCGACAACTTCACGCAGGCTCAACGGATACCGTTCGTCGAGGACCGACACCATATCCAAACCATGCTTATCCCAATCGTGAACCAAGGCTTCTGCCTCTTTGTGAGCCTGCAGGAGCTGTACACGACGTTGTGCGGTAATCGGTATGTCATCCTCTCCCAACAGGGTCGACTGAATACGGTCGTCATATTCGTCATCCTCATCGGGGTCATCCAGCCGATGGTGCTGCGGGTCAAGCTCATGTTCAAAGACTTGGATCGCGCTACCCTGGCGTACAACCTTCTCAGCGATGGAGCTCCAGGTATTATGAGATTTGTCAATGGTTCTAAGAAGGGCTACAAGTGCTGTATTTTCCTGCAGAAGTTCACTCTTTTTGAGCATCCGACACTTCCGCCTTCTAACAGACCTAGAACAAGAGCAGCAGTTCAGGGGAACGGCCATAGCCGCATATTGCCTTGCATGCTTTCATTCTGGACACCGATAAGTCATGGCACATCTCAATCGAGAGGGTCTTCAGAGACGAAAAGATCAGCTGCCACCTGGTTGAGGAGGCCGGGAGAGTGGCCCTTGCGGGATCCAGCACTCCAGAATCGACGTTTACGCACCTTGAGATCAAGTCCGGCTGTCTTCCGGGCCACCTTGCGACCGAGCTCGTAGGCGGAGTCCACGAAGAGTCCCTCACGAGCAGCTTGGGCCACCACCTGTGCAGCCAGTCCCGGATCCAGTCCCTTACGGGTCATCTCCGAGAGCACGCCGCGCTCCCCCATGGTGCGATGCAGACAGGAACGCAGCAGATCCTGGGCATAGGCCTGGTCATCTACCAGGCCCAGCTTGGTCAACCGATCGACCACCTGATCGACCACGTTCGTGTCAAACCCCTTGTCGACCAGACGACGGGCCAGGGCTCCACTCGAACGGGCCGCTGCATCCAGCAGGGTCAGGGCAGCCTCCCGGCAAGCATCCGCATCATCCGCATCCGCTCGAGGGGCTGCAGGTGCGGAACCAACGCCAAAGCCGCCAGCACGTGGACGACGGCCACGGCGGCGGGTCCTTCTGTCGGAACCCCGGACAGAACGGCGACCATGAGAATGGCGACCTGCCAGGGAATCCTCACCCATATCAGCATTGGCAGGACTGTCAATATCTTCCAGACTGCCTCCGAACCGAGCGCCATGTCCCAGACCGAGGACAGGGGGCTGCGCTGGGCGGCTGTCTTCCTTGTAGCTGTCATCCCTCTGCGCAGGTGCAGGAGCAAGGAATGCCACCGAATCTGCTGGAGCAGACGCACCTGCAGATTCTGTCTGGAACCGGTCCGACCGGGAATCCACCGATTCTGTGATGGAGTCGGCAGGATCCCCGGTCTGCGCCAGTCGGACCGGATTTTCCTTGAGGAAGTCCTCGGCCGAGATCATCGGGTCATGCAGCCTGGGCCGTGGGCACAGTGCTGTTGATGTCTACAGGAGCCGAGTCGTCTTCCTTGCTGTCTTGGTCAGCATCAGCCTGATCGGCCTTGTCGTCCTCGGAGGGAGCAGGAATAAGGCCGAAGGCAACCTTGACCTTATCTTCGATCTCCTTGGTCAGGCCGGGATTGTCCTTGAGGAACTGACGGACGTTCTCCCTGCCCTGACCCAGCTGATCGCCCTCGTAGGTGAACCAGGAGCCCGACTTCTTGACGATGTTGGTCTGCAGGGCCATGTCCAGAACCGAACCCTCCTTGGAGATGCCCTCCCCGTAGAGAATGTCGAATTCGGCCACCTTGAAGGGCGGGGCCATCTTGTTCTTGACCACCTTGACCTTGGTGCGGTTGCCCACCGCCTCGTCGCCGTTCTTCAGGGTTTGGATGCGGCGGATGTCCAGGCGGACCGAGGCGTAGAACTTCAGGGCCTTGCCGCCGGTGGTGGTCTCCGGGCTGCCGAAGAAGACGCCGATCTTCTCCCTGAGCTGGTTGATGAAGATGGCCGTGGTGTTGGCCTGGGACAGGGCACCGGTCATCTTGCGCAGGGCCTGGCTCATCAGCCTGGCCTGCAGACCCACGTGGCTGTCGCCCATGTCGCCCTCGATCTCGGCCTTGGGCACCAGAGCGGCCACCGAGTCGATGACGATGACATCCAGGGCGCCCGACCGGATCAGCATGTCGGCGATCTCCAGCGCCTGCTCGCCGTTGTCCGGCTGGGATACGATCAGGGAGTCCGTGTCCACGCCCAGCTTCTTGGCGTACTCAGGATCCAGAGCGTGCTCAGCATCGATGAAAGCGGCCACTCCACCGCCGGCCTGTGCATTGGCCACCGCGTGCAGGGCCAGGGTGGTCTTGCCCGAGGATTCGGGACCATAGATCTCGACGATGCGGCCACGGGGCAGTCCGCCGATGCCCAGGGCCATGTCCAAGGCCAGGGATCCGGTGGGAATGACCTCCACATCCTGGGCGGGCTTGTCGCCCAGGCGCATGGCCGAACCCTTGCCGAAGCTCTTCTCCACCTGCGCGAGGGCCGTGTTCAAGGCTGCCTGGCGTCGGGGGTCGATCCCGCCCTCCTCTTCCTTCTTCGCCTTGCCACTGTTGCTCTGACGTGCCATATGGCTCTCCTTTTTCGTAACCGACCTCACGATGACGACATCCTGATTGACGACCTCACGATTGACAGCCTATCCGCCGTCGGAACCTGTCTGCGGTCCCGGCGCCCGATGTGGTCAAACGTGCCGATGGTCACCGGACCATGGGTATCAGTATACCCGACTATGCGAACAAATGTTCGAAAATCACCTGGAATGGGTAATAAATTCGCGGAGGATAAAACCCGCCGATCAGGCTGCCGGCAGGGGCGGCGCATTGTGGTCCTTCCCCCAGCGCCGGGAGTCGGGAATCTCCATCTGATCGCAGAGCACATTCCAGACCACGCGCGGCTCCACACCCGCATCCAGGGCCTCTATTACGGTCATGGCATCCAGGGCGGTCAGCCGTTGATCACGGGCCAGACTGCGTCCGTAGACCCGGCCGAAGACCTCCTCCAGCAGCTGCCAGAATTCCCGTTCACGCACCCGACATCACCTTTCGTCCAAGAACCACCCTGTCACACCCCTTCTACGGTAGCAATCGACAGTCAGCAGAAGAGGGCGCCTGGTTCCTCAGAACCGGACGCCCTCAAGAACGGTCCGCCGATTCAACCGGCGGAACCTGACATGCTTACTCCTGAGTGGACTCCAGGTAGTCCGCCACCATCCGCAGGGTCTGAGGCACACCCAGGCCCAGCGCGTCGGCGATGGAGCTCAGCAGTTCGGAGCTGGCCTCCTTCTGGCCGCGTTCCACCTCGGACAGGTAGCCCAGGGACACGCCGGCCTTCTCGCTGACCTCACGCAGGGTCTTGTGATCGTTGGTCCTCAGCTCGCGCAGCACGTGGCCCAGGGCCTCGCGCAGGGAGACGGTATGGGTGACGGCCCGGCCGTCGTTGTTGGAGGCTGCCCGCTGACGGCTGGCTTCCATGCCGTCCTCCTCCATCCACATCTTGTTCAGGTTGGCCTGGCGCTCCTCCTTGGCCTTCTTGGCGGCCTTGGCACGGATCACCTGCTGCTGGGCGAAGACGACGGCACGACGCTGGGCGGGTGTCAGATCACGAACCCGCGCGTTGCGCTCCACTCCGGGTGCGGCCGGCTTGACATCATAGGTATCGTTGGTTCGAGTCATCACGGTCTCGGTGCTGGCCATAGCAGCCCCTTTCGCCATTATCGTGTTCAACTTCTTACACAGTGACCAACAGACCAGCCGCTGAATTATTCCAGGGGAGGAACCCGAAAGGCCCGCTTTGTGACCAAGGTCACGTATGCACAAGGTCCGGTATCGGTTAGGAGAAGCGACTCACCGCATCAGGCCGTCAGCCCCGCGAGTGCAGGGCCCGATCCAGCTGGTCCAGAATCCGCATGACTGTGCCCCGGCGCACCTGTTCGCGGTCGCCGTCCAGATGCAGCTCGTAGGCATAGGTCCGGTAGGCGTGGGATTGAAGGCCGGTCTCGATACGCCGACCCAGCACCCGGACGGGCAGGGCCAGACCGATGTAGACCAGCCCGGCAGGATCGTCCCCGTCAGGGCCCGGACCGGCCACGCCCGTCGTGGCCATGCCGATGACCGTGTCCTCATGCCCCGGCCTGGTGTAGAGCCTGGCCGTGCCCTCGGCCATCTCCTGGGCGACCCGTGGATGAACCGCACCCTGGGTGGCCAGCAGGTCCTGGTCCACCTTGAGGATGGCGGCCTTGGCGGCGATGTCGTAGGTGACGGCCGACCCAAGGAAGACATCTGATGCCCCGGGAATCCTGACGAAGGCATCGGCCAGCAGCCCCCCGGTCAGCGATTCGGCGGCGGCCAGCAGCAGGCCCGAATCACGGCAGGTGTCGATGATCCGTCCAGCCAGGTCGTCGCAACGTCCCTGCACGCTCTTGCCGATCATCGCCGCATCCCCATCACGTATTCCGCTCCCGAGTAAAGGCAGAGGGCCAGGGCCACCAGGATGACCACGCGGGTGGCCACCAGGTACCAGGGCCAGACCGTCGACAGGGGCATCATGAGCATGCCCAGGCCGATGCACTCAAACAAGGTCTTGTACTTGCCAGCCTGGGAGGCGGCGATGACCCGGCCCTGCTTGTTGATGACCAGGACCCGCAGCAGGGTGATGCCCAGCTCGCGCACCAGGAAGAGCACGGTGACCCACCACCAGAGCTCGCCGAAGACGGAGGCCACAATCAGCGCCGAGCAGATCAGCAGCTTGTCGGCAATGGGGTCCATGAGCTTGCCCAGCTCGGTCACTTGGTTGTACCGGCGGGCCAGCCACCCGTCCAGCTTGTCTGTCGAGGCGGCGAGGATGAAGAGCACGGCCGCGGTCCAGCGCATGCCAGGCCTGCGTTCGCCCCAGGGACCGGCCATCAGATCCAAGGCGATGAAGACCAGGACCAGGAGGATACGGGTGTAGGTGACCAGGTTTGGGGGTGAATTCCATCCTTCGAGAAGTCTGCGCCTCTCACGACCGGTCTCTGACTCGGCATGCTCCTGCATTGCCACTCCTTATACGCGATACTCGTGCGCTCGGGCCGTCCAACAAGAGATGCCGGGCGGCAGTTTCATCATAACGGTAGACCAGGCCCAGCTTTTTGGGCCGATGTTCAGCCCTGCGCTTGCTCATCCGGGGCGGGATCCATGGAGGAGGCGTCGCCTCGGATGAAGGCCAGGGCCTGCTGCAGCTGCGGCGGCTGGATGAGCACCTCGCGGGCCTTGGAACCCTCCGACGGCCCCACGATTCCCCTCGACTCCAGCAGGTCCATCAGCCTTCCTGCCCTGGCGAAGCCCACACGCAGCTTGCGCTGGAGCATGGAGGTGGATCCGAACTGGGTGGTCACCACCAGCTCGGCCGCCTGGAGCAGCTCGTCCATGTCGTCGCCGATCTCCTCCTGGATCTCGTTCTTGTGGTCGGCCTTGTCGGCCATCTGCTCGATATCCTCACGGTAGTGGGGCTTGCGCTGGGTGCGCACATAATCCACCGCCTTGCGGATCTCGGACTCGGAAACCCAGGCGCCCTGGACGCGGGTGGGCTTGGCCTGGCCCATGGGCAGGAAGAGGGCGTCGCCCTGGCCGATCAGGGTCTCGGCGCCGGTGGCATCCAGAATGACCCGGGAATCCGTTGAGGACGATGTGGCGAAGGCCAGCCTGGAGGGAATGTTGGCCTTGATCAGGCCGGTGACCACATCCACCGAGGGCCGCTGGGTGGCCAGGACCAGGTGGACGCCGGCGGCACGTGCCAGCTGGGTGATCCGCTGAATGGAGCTCTCCACGTCATTCTTGGCCACCATCATCAGGTCGGCCATCTCGTCGACCACCACGACCAGGTAGGGGTAGGGGGCCACCTTGCGGTTGGAGCCGGCAGGGGCGTGGACCTTGCCCTCGCGCACAGCCTTGTTGAAGTCCTTGATGTGCCGGAATCCGAAGAACTGCAGGTCGTCGTAGCGGGCGTCCATCTCCTTGACCACCCATTCCAGGGCCTGGGCGGCCTTCTTGGGTTCGGTGATGATGGGCGTGAGCAGGTGGGGAATGCCGGCGTAGGCGCTCAGCTCCACACGCTTGGGGTCCACCATGATCAGGCGGACCTGTTCCGGCGTAGCCCGCATGATCAGCGAAACCAGCATGGAGTTGATGAAGCTGGACTTGCCCGAACCCGTGGCGCCGGCCACCAGCAGGTGGGGCATCTTGGTCAGGTCGGCGGTCACATAGTGGCCTTCCACGTCCTTGCCCACGGCGGTCATCATGGGGTTGTCGTCCTGCTTGGCCTTGTCGGAGCGCAGCACGTCGCCCAGGTGGACGATCTCGCGGTCCACGTTGGGAATTTCGATGCCGATGGCCGACTTGCCAGGGATGGGCGACAGGATGCGCACGTCCGAGCTGGCCACCGCGTAAGCGATGTTGCGCTGAAGGTTGGTGACCTTCTCCACCTTGACGCCCGGGCCCAGCTCCACCTCGTATTGGGTGACCGAGGGGCCGCGCAGGAAGCCGACCACCTTGGCGTCCACGTCGAACTGCTGGAAGGTCGATTGCAGGGCCTTGATGACCGCGTCGTTGGCCGAGGTCCTGACCGCATGGGGCTTGCCCTTGACCAGCAGGTCCGTGCTGGGCAGCACGTAGGGCCGGCTCTCGTCCACCTGGCGGTCATCAGAAGAGCTTGACGCACCGGCAGTCTGAGCTCCCGTACCCTGGGTTCCGGCCGGCTGGTTCCCCGCTCCCGGAGCGGGCTGGGCATCCATCTGCACGGTGTCGGCTGCAGCTGCGGCAGCGGCCCAGGGGTCCGAGGCTCCCACGCCGGACAGGGCGGCCGGATCCACCTTGGGGTGCGCCTGTTCCCTGGCATCCAGGAGCGCAGCCGTGGCCGGGGCCTCCACCGCGGGCATGTTCTGCGTGGACACCTGATCACCCTGGTCAGCCTGGTCGGCCTGGTCAGCCCCCTCCAGCGAAGCCGCCTGGGAGAAGGGCTCGTCAGCCTCGTAACGCTCAAGATGGGTGTCCGTATCCTTGCCCATGCGGCCATGCAGCAAGCGACTGAACCAGCCGGCCACCCCGCCACGGCCGGAATCCTGGGCATCCTCCTGGTCCTGCTCCTCGTGGGTGGGCACGCCGGGCGCCAGAGGCAGGGTGTCATCGCCCAGCCTGACCTCGTTGGGAGCGGTCTGCGCCTGAGCCGAGCCCGAGGCATGGGTCCTCTTGCCGCGCAGCAAGGCAACCAGGTCGCTCATATGGAATCTAAAGGTGATGAAGAGGCCGAAAATGCCCACAAGGACGAAGATGATGACGGCGAAGACCTTGGACAGCCCCCAGGCCAGAGGCGAACCCAGGAAGAACCCCAAAAGGCCACCTGAGCCGCTGATGGCCCTCATGTCGAAGCCTCGATGGTCCGAGGCCATGAGCACGTCCAGAATGGAGCAGACCGACCAGAGCACCACCATGAGGCCGCCCACCACAGGCAGATTGCCCGCCTCGCGCCCGGTGTAGCAGACCAGCCGGAAGGCCGCGAAGAGCAGGACCACCGGCAGGATGATGCTGCAGAGTCCCAGAACGCCCGCAGCCAGAGCATGCAGTCCCCGCCCCAGGAAACCGTTCACTCGGAACCATTCGCTGGCGCAGAAGAGCACGGCCAGAATGACCAGCACGAAGCAGAGCCCGTCCTTACGGTAGGCGGAGTTGTCGCCGTTCTTGCCGGCCACGGCGCGCACCAGGGATCCCATGCCCCGGGGCAGGGCCAGCAAGGCCTTGTGCCAGAAGGGTTCCGGGTCCTGGCTGTCCTTGGATGCGGTCCGGCCGCGACCGCGTGCGTCTGCTTGCTGCTTACGTGTCATAACCCTTTCAGCCTACCCAGAACCCCGGTCTGCATCGGGCCTGCCGGGTCAGTGTGCACAACTCTTTCAGACGGGGGGCCGTCAGGGCTAGCATCGTTGGCATGACACCAGCCGAACGTCAGAGCGCCGTGGCCTTCGCCCTGCGCAACCTGCTTCTGGATGACCGTCGTCCCAGTCCTTCGGCCCTGCAGGCGGCCAGCGACTTCATGGCGGGCAGGAAGCAGACTGAGGCACTGGCCGACACGGCCCGACGCTTGGAAGCCCAGAGCAATAGTACGAACGCCAATGTGGATGCCCTGACGGATGCCCTCTTTCTGCGGACCATCCTGGTCTGTCAGCGGCCTTGGGCGACCGAGGGCGATCTTGCAGAGCTGCGGGCCATCCACCGCCGGCTGCTGCCCAGCCTGCCAAAAGAGCGAGCGCTGCGCCGACCTCGACCAGACGACAACACCAACCTGTACCCGGCGTCCATGCTGGACCAGGGAGCGGCAGCCATCGGCCAGGAGCTGGCGGCCGAACGCAACCTGGCCAGCCTGGACCGTCCGGTCTTCGTGGAGCGCCTGGCCCACTACTACGACGAGCTCTCCTACCTGCACCCCTTCGCCGCCTGCGATGGCATGACCCTGCGCATCTTCCTGTCACGCCTGTCCCACGATGCCGGCTGGGACCTGGACTGGGGACGGGCTGATCCGACCGCCCACCGCCGGGCCCTCCAGCGGGCGCTCCGGGGCAACACCGACGACCTGCAGACCCTGATTGCAGGCATGGTCCGCCCGGTCAACCCAACCCGAATATTTCTGATCGCCGGATGGGACCAGGGCCCAGCCCACTGAGCCGACACCCTCAGCCCGGCAGCCTCAGCCTGCCAGCCGCTCGTTGCCGCTGCGCTTGGCGGCCTGAATGATCTGGGCACTCTGGTTGATCAGTTCCGTCGCCCCGGCCTGGTCGTGGTCGCGCACGTGCCCCCAGTATTGTATTTTGAGCTCAACATAACGCTTCCGCGCCTGCAGGTCGGCCATCCGCTGGTCCAGCCGCCGTCCCTGCTCGGCCAGGAGTTCAATCTGCCGTCCGGCGGCCTCGGCTCCTGCGGCACGGTTGCCCAGATACTCCCGCATGTGCTCCAGGGACATACCGGTGGCGCTCAGGCAGGAAATGGTCTCCAGCAGGTCCAGATCCTCCTGGCTGTAGCAGCGGTGGCCGCTCGAGGGATCCCTGGCGATGGGCGGAATGATGCCGATGGTCTCGTAATAGCGCAGGGTGGTCTCCGGCATCCCCGACATGAGCGAGGCCTGGCGGATCGTGTACCAGGGCCCTGATTCATGGTCGGGCTGGGTTTGGGCGGTCTGGGTTTCAGCCTGGGGCTGCGTGATGGTGGTCATACCCGTCCAGCCTAGGAACTTCAAGTACTTGAAGTCAAAGCGCGCCCAGATGGTGTCTGGTCACCCTCCCCTGGTCCGACTGGTCGGCCTGGGCGTCCGCCTGGTCGAAGCAGCCTTGGTCGGCCTGGTCAACCAGATCCAGGGCCTGCTGGGCCAGGTCCGGGGCCAGGGCATTCAGCCAGTGGATGCGCGGATCCCGGCCGAACCAGCCCATCTGCTTGCGGGCCAGGCGCTTGGTCTTCTGCGCTATCAGCTCGAAGGCGGCATCCAGGTCGGTGCGACCGTCCAAATAGTCCAGAATCTGCTGGTAGCCCAGGGCGCGTGAGGCCGTGGTCCCCAGGCGGTTGCGCAGCCCGCTCACCTCATCGACCAGCCCGTGGTCCCGCATGGCCTGGGTGCGTCGGTCGATCCTGCGGTCCAGCTCCTCCCGGGGCAGGTCCAGTCCCAGCTGCAGGGCGGGCAGCAGGTAGCGGTACCGGGGCAGACTGGCCGAATAGGGCCGTCCGGTGATCTCCATGACCTCCAGGGCCCGCACGGTCCGCCGCACATTCCGGGGATCCATCCGGGCCGCAGCCTCCGGGTCCCGCTCCTCCAGCTGGCGGAAGAGCAGCCCGGGGCCCTCCTCCTGAGCCCGCTCCTCCAGCCTGGCCCTGACCGCCGGGTCGGTGCCGGGGAAGGACAGATCGTCGATGACCGCCCGGGTATAGAGCCCGGAGCCGCCGACGAGAATGGGCCGGATTCCCTGAGCCCGCAGGTCGGCTATCAGGGACCGGGCCATGGTCTGGAAGCGGGCCACGCTCATGGCCTCCTCCGGCTCGATGATGTCGATCAGGTGGTGGACCACCGCCTGCCGCTCCCCTGCCGAAGGCTTGGCCGTGCCCACATCCATCCCCCGGTACATCTGGTAGGCATCGGCATTGACGATATGTGCCTCATGCCCGCGCGCCTGGAGAGCCTGTGCCAGGGCCACGCCCAGGGCGGTCTTGCCCGAGGCTGTGGGACCCACGATGGAGACGATGCGGGGTTCAGCGGATGTCATAGACCTGCCCCGCCCGGGGATCCGGGTCAGCGATCAAATAGTGGGGCCCGGCCTGGGTGACGGTGCAGGTGACCAGGTCCCCGGGCTTGGGCGTAGGCATTCCCTGGGGCACCCCGACGTGGACCAGCACCCCGGTACGCTCATGCCCGGTCACCCGATGGGTGCTGCCGTCGTGCCGGCCGTGCCCGTCGCCGATCAGCACCTCCACCTCTTTGCCCAGAAAGTCCTGCATATGTTCCATGGTGATGGACTCCTGCAGGGCCTGCAGCCGCTCGAACCGGTCCTGGACCACGGCCTTGGGCAGCTGGGGCATGCGGGCGGCCGGCGTGCCGGGCCTGGGCGAATACTCAAAGATGAAGGCCGACGAGAAGCGCGCCCGGCGCACTACATCCATGGTGGCCTGGAAGTCCTCCTCGGTCTCCCCGGGGAAGCCCACGATGATGTCGGTGGTAATGAGGGCATCGGGCATGGCGGTCCGCACCTTGTCAAGTATGTCCAAAAAGCGCTGGGACCGGTAGGAGCGCCGCATGGCCCGCAGAATCCGGTCTGAGCCCGACTGCAGGGGCATGTGCAGCTGGTGCATGACCGTGGGCGTCTCGGCCATGGCCGCAATCACGTCGTCGGTGAAGGCCGCCGGATGGGGCGAGGTGAAGCGGATCCGTTCCAGCCCAGGCACCCGTCCGCAGGCGCGCAGGAGCCGGGCGAAGGCATAGCGGTCCCCCGTGGACCAGCCGTAGGAGTTGACGTTCTGCCCCAGCAGGGTCACCTGGCGGGCACCGGAGCGCACGCAGTCCTCAACCTCCTGCAGGATGTCGTCCATGGACCGGTCCCGCTCCCGTCCGCGCACCGAGGGCACGATGCAGAAGGTGCAGGTGTTGTTGCAGCCGACCGATATGGACACCCAGGCCTGCGAGCGCGAGGCCCTGACCGCCGGCAGCCGCCCGGGCAGATCCCGCAGCTCCTGCGTAACCCCCACCTGGGGCCGCCCGTCCTTGCGGGCCTTGTCCAGCAGGCCGGGCAGCGAGCCGATGTCCCTGGTGCCGAAGACCGCATCCACCCAGGGCGCCGCCTTCACAATCCGCTCCCGATCCTTCTGGGCCATGCAGCCGCCCACGGCGATGCGCGTGTCGGGCTTGTGCTGCTTGAACCTGTGCCAGCGCCCGATGGTCCCGTACATGCGCTGGGTGGCGTTGTCGCGCACGGCGCAGGTGTTGAGCACCATCACGTCCACCTCGCGCGCGCGGACCTGCTCGGGCGTGGCCTGCTGGTAGCCCTGGGCCCGGAGCACCCCGGCGATCCGCTCGGAATCGTGCTCGTTCATCTGGCAGCCCAGGGTCCGCACATAGTAGACGCCCCTGCTGTCCTTACGCTGAGCGGTCACGCTCATGCCCTCGCCTGCTTCCATAAGCCATGATTGTATGCGCAGGTCGGGTCCCACAGCCATCGGGGCCTGTGCGTACCATGAGTCATGGTTACGAACGGCGGCATGGGAGGTTCATGTGATACTCGACCGTAACAGTGCCATGAGCGCATCCGAAATGAAGCAGCGACTGTCGGACTTGGACGAAAAGGACCGTCCCAAGCTGGACATCGACGAGATAACGGAATTCGTCAATCTCATGCAGACCTACGAGGGGGCCATGTACGAGATTTCGACCAAGCTGGACGTGCTGGACACCGAATTCCAGGTCCGTTTCAGCCACAATCCCATCCACCACATGGAGCGCCGGCTCAAGAGCGTGGACTCCCTGATCGGCAAGCTGCACCGCAAGAACCTGCCCGTCACCATCCCCTCGGTGCGCGATCACATCTTCGACGTGGCCGGCGTGCGCGTCATCTGCAACTACCGGGACGACGTCTACTCGGTCTCCCGCTACCTTTCCGACCAGTCGGACATCCAGGTGCTGAGGGTCAAGGACTACATCCGCAACCCCAAGATGAACGGCTACCGCAGCCTGCACGTCATCTACGCCGTGCCGGTCTTCCTGACCTCGGGCCCCCACTACACGCCGGTCGAGGTGCAGTTCCGCACCATCGCCATGGATTACTGGGCCTCCCTGGAGCACCAGCTGCGCTACAAGTCCGACCTGCCCGACGCCCGCCTGGCCGAGCATTCGCAGACCCTGCTGGACTGCGCCCGCTCCCTGCAGAACATCGAGGTGCAGATGCAGTCCATCCACCGCGACATCTCAGGTTCGCCCCAGGAGCAGGAGGCCGACGACGAAGCCATCAGCGGCAATGCCGATTAGCTGAATCGTCACAAATCCTTTACCATAGAGACCAGGCCAGGTGGAAGGGTTGGGGCTTCCGCCGGGTCCCAGGAGGAGGCCCCGCCTGCAAGGTCGGGTCTCCTCCTGTACCACCATCCCTCAGAAGTCGAAATTGTCGGGATCCGCGCCGGTGCGCTCGTCCCTGTTCATGGCGGTGATGGCCTTCATATCCTCATCGCTCAGCTCGAAGTCGAAGACCTGCGCGTTCTGCTCGATCCGCTCCTTGTGGGTGGACTTGGGGATGACGATGACCCCGCGCTGCAGGTGCCAGCGCAGCACGATCTGTGCCGGGGAGCGGTCGTAACGCTCAGCCATGGCCTTGAGCCTGGGGTCGGCCAGCAGGTTGCCGCCGGTGCCGCCCAGGGGGCTGTAGGCCTCCACGTCCACACGCAGGGTGCCGTGGCAGTAGTCGATCAGGTCGTCGTTGACGAACTGGGGCGAGGACTCGATCTGGTCGACGGCCGGCTTGGTGCCGCTGATGGTGTGCAGCTCGTCCAGGTGGTGCTTCTGGAAGTTGCAGACCCCGATGGCCCGCACCCGCCGCTGGGTGTAGAGCTCCTCCATGTCCTCCCAGGCCTGCTGCCAGCCCTTGGCAGGCCAGTGGATCAGGTAGAGGTCCAGGTAGTCCACGCCCAGCCGGTCCAGGCTCTCCTTGAAGGCTTCCTTGGCCCGCCCTGCGCGGATGTCGTCATTCCAGAGCTTGGTGGTCAGGAAGACATCCCGCCGGTCAACCCCGGAGCGGCGCAGCCCCTCCCCCACGGACTGCTCGTTGCCGTAGATCATGGCGGTGTCGATGTGGCGATAGCCCGCCTGCAGGGCCCAGGTGACGGCCTGGCTGGTGGCCTCGCCGTCGGGTGTTTGGAAGACCCCGAGACCCAGCTGGGGAATGCTGACCCCGTTGTTGAGGGTGATGGTGGTGTCGGTAACGTTTCCGGTCATATAGGCATACTCCTTGTCGGTCGATCTGAGGCCGTGACGTGTTGTCTGTTCATTCTATCTGCCAGGCAAGATGGGAGGAGTTGTTGCTTAAGGCCCACCGCCATGCATTTGCATCTCGTGTGTTGTTTTCTGGCTGGGTGGTAGGGTGAAGAGCGGGGGATGTCGAGAAGACGGCTGGCTTGCGCCATTGGCTCATGCAATCCGATGCAGGGTTGGCGCTGGCAGGCAGAACTTTGATAAACAGGCGGTGTTGATCCCGTTTGGTGTTTGGTGAAGGGGTTTTGGTTTGATGCATCTGGTTTCCCGTCTGCGCCGCATCCTGGCGATGATGACCGTTCTGCTGGGAATGCTTGCGGGCCTGGGCGTCGCATACGCCCAGGCGGATGCTCCTGTCCTC
>SKEB01000263.1_pt1 | contig 56910 bp, 48 predicted proteins | sample 4826561 | NCBI WGS metagenome assembly SKEB01 (sample SAMN11008820, study PRJNA524170) | human gut metagenome | biome: Human fecal sample; material: Feces; isolation source: fecal sample from pouch patient p17 | host: Homo sapiens | place: Israel: Tel-Aviv | collected 2016-03-29
TTTTCAATAGCAGATGCCGGCGAGTTCGGTTCGCGCGGTTTTATATTGTCTGTGAAGAGGTGCCATTAGGGACACCAGAAAGTCCGCCCATTGTCTCCGGTGTGTCGGACATACACCCGTCGGATTGTCCAAACGTGGAAGAGACACGGAATCCGATGCAAACATTCAGCCGGAAGAAATGCTCACATTTTTCTCAAACGAATTTCCACCTGCATTTCCACATGAAATCCCCAAGTATGTTTCTAAACCATATTACTTATCAACACAAAGCACAATATGCTTCGTGCGGCAGTTCCTCTTCCTGCCGTATCTCTACTGCATCATCTCTTGGTTCGTCATCAGCTTCCACTCGTCATTTGTGATGCCAAGTTTCTCAAGCGTCTCTACGATATGCACGCAGTCTGGTCCGAACGTCAGATACAGATTGCCGCCCACCGTCGTTTCCTGACCGTCCACGGCTTTTCCTTCCAGCTTCTCTAAACTGTTGTGATAGTCATAATAATACATCCAGTTGTCAACATACCTGCCTGTACTGTAATATTCCAGTTCAATGTTGCTGTAGTACGTGTCTTCCGGCTGCTCGCAATACTGATAATACTTCGCCAGATTTCCATCCTCGATATCCGCCCGGATGGCCTTTAAGATCTGCTCAATCTCCTTCTCGGAAAACATGTGCGTATTGTTAAGCCCCGTAGAAGTATACAGATCCATATATCCAGAGGTAAACCGGCACTCTGAATTTCCGATACCAAAAATCTCACGCTCCAGATTCTCCGGCTCACTCTCCCACGCAAGGATCTGCTCTGCCGGTGTACTGTCAGCACCCCCATCCGCCTCAGACAGTGGAAGTGCATACCGCCGCTCCACCTTGGAACCATCCTGCATATAATACAGGAACGTTGTATAATAAAATCCCGAACCGGTACGTTCTACCTCCTGATAGGCATCCTTATTTGCAATAATCTGGCGCTGCAGCTCCGTCAGTGTCGCAAGTTCTTCTCCTTTCACCTGCACCGGATAATCCAGATAGACGAACGCCGTCTCCACATCCGCCACCTCCGGCACATAGCGCTCCAGACCGAATGCATCGATTTCAAACAGGGATACAAACACCACTGTGATCACGGCAGTCGCCGCCCACTCCAGCACGCGTTTTCTGCGAAATACCTTGAAATTCTTTTCCAGCAGCATCTCTGCCCCGAAGAAAAAGAGGAAGCCCATCGCCACACTGCAAAGCAGGAGACACGGATATTTGCGCAGCTGCGGCAGATCCGTGAGCATGGATATGACCGTGACACCGACGACCAGACCTCCGCAAAGTGCTGCTCCCCAGCGGAATACCGGCTTGATGATCCCGATGCTGACCCAGTCGCCCGCCGTCTCAATCTGCCGTCTTTTATACAACTGGTAAGCCGCCACGACAAGCACAACTGCTGCCGCCGCATAGATTCCGGTGAGCGGCATGCCCGTGATCTTAATGCCGGTAATTCCATTCCCGTTCTCCGTGTAGATAAGACTGCTGCGAAGATTATTGTTCAGATAATAAAGTGGCGATAAAATGCAGCTTTTTCCCGGATTCCATGCATTCTCAATCCCGTAGCTGATGGTTTCAATCACCTTTGCAACAATAAACATGCATCCCACATACAGATAGTTGACGATCACATAATAGCATGGCATTGCAAACGCCTGCCCTGTGAACATCGCCACGAAAACCGCAAGTGAGTATGCAAAAAATGTCACACCAGCCTGTGCCAACAGCGCAGCGAACAGATACTGTATACAGGTAAACTGGTTTGCCAGGCATACGAGCACTGTGATAAAGAATGTGATGATCTCCGGCACGATCAGAAAAATGAGTCCTGACAGATAATTCGTCACATAAAGTTCCAGCCGGTTGACCGGCAACGCATGCATCATATTGGCGCTTTTTGCCGAATACAGATAGGAAAACACTGCCAGCGCCGCTGCCACTGCGAAGAAAAAGACCGGCAGAGGAGGGATCATCCGGTGTACTGCCAGCTCCACCAGCTGATACATGCGGTAGGTTGTGTCCTCGTTCCCCGTTCCATAATAGTAGTACGGACTGGCAGCCTTCTGCCACACCCATACGGGAATCACCACAAGGAGATATATCTGGTAAAGCAGCCACAGCGGCCAGAAATGCGTGAAGTTCTTCTTAAATATCGTGCGGTTAAAACAGGATGTCTTTGACTTCATAATCTGCCCCTCCCATCTCGTAGATAAATATTTCTTCCAGTGTCAGCGGCAGTACATCCACAATCGTCGGATTGCAATATGACAGTGCCGCCTCTGCTTCCTTTGGATCTCCCTTTACGATCATGGTATACACACGCCCTGTATTTGCCATGTGAAGCACCTGAAAATGTTCCGGAAGCTTCGGCATTCCGCTCTGACACGCCACCTGGATTTTCGACACACTTCCCTGCAGATCACTCAGCGAACGCTCGATCATGATTTTTCCATGATGCATGATACCGACATGGTCACACACATCCTCAAGTTCACGCAGATTGTGGGACGATACAAGCACGGTCATCTCTTTCTCTGCGACCTCCGACAATATGATGCTCCAGATCTGACGCCGCATCACAGGGTCGAGTCCGTCCACCGGTTCGTCCAGAATCAGAATATCCGGCTTGCAGCAGATGGCAAGCCAGAATGCCACCTGTTTCTGCATTCCTTTCGACAGCCGTCTGATATTGCGCTTCACATCAATATTCGGGAAAAACTCCTGCATCCGGTAAAACAGCTTTCCATCAAAAGACGGATAGATCCCCTCATAAAAACGCTTCATCTCCATCGTGTCTGCCTGCATGAAATAAAACAGTTCGTCTGGTATGTACGCGATTTTTGATTTGACCGCCTTATTCTCATATACATTTTCCCCGTCGATCTGCACCTCTCCCTGATCCGGACGGTACACCCCCGTCAGGTGGCGGATCAGCGTTGATTTGCCTGCTCCGTTCGGTCCGACCAGACCGTAGATGGCTCCCTTTTCCACGTGCATGTCCACACCGTTTAGCGCCACAAATCCGTCAAATGCCTTTTTTAATCCGTTTACCTGAATCATACCTTCTCTCCTCCCTCTGCCGCATGTTCGATCCGTGTGATCAGATCGCTCCTGCTCACTGACAGGAAACAGAGCTCCTCCACCACTTCATCGAACTCTTCCAGCAGTTCATGCTGTCTCGTATTCAGGATTTCCCTGTGCTCCGCCACAAACGTTCCCTTCCCGGCAACCGTGTATGTATATCCCTCGCTCTCCAGATCGCGATACGCTTTCTGAATCGTATTGGGATTGATCGCCAGTCCGGACGCCAGTTCGCGGACAGACGGCAGCTTCTCGTTTGCCGAAAGAGAATTTGTGATAATCAGCTTCCGAAAGCCATCCTTGATCTGTTCATAAATCGGTTTGGAGTCCCGGTAATTTAACTGAATCAAATCATAACCTCCCATCTGTACCAACTGTACTATTTGTCTTAATACAGCTACTATAGCATGGAAGGTTCCCTCATACAATAAAGATAATCCTATGAAATTATTAACTTTTATTTAACTTCGGCATCAGCCCAGATATGCACACAGGAGTTTGAAGGTGTTCTTCACGCCGTCCACATGGCTTCTCTCGTAGCCGTGCGACGCGTACACGCCCGCGCCGATCAGTCCGTGGCGCACGTCATAGCCCGCCGTCAGCGCCACATCCGCATCCGATCCGTAATGCGGGTAGACGTCCACCGCAAAGTCAAGTTCCTCGCGCTTTGCCGCCGCAATCAGTCCCGTCACGACGTCGTAGTGATACGGTCCGTGGCTGTCCTTCGCGCAGATGGACACCTGTGTCTCCTCGCAGGCAAGACCGTCTCCAACGCAGCCCATGTCAACGGAAATAACCTCAGTCACACCCTCCGGAATCGAAGCGGCTCCGCCGTGTCCGACTTCCTCAAAGACGGTGATGTGCTGGTAGATCATGCGCTCCGGTGTGACATTCTCTTCTTTTAAATATCTCGCATAGCCAAGCAGGATGCCGACGCTAAGCTTATCATCCAGGAAACGGCTCTTGATGTAGCCGCTCTCTGTGACGGTCGTGCGCGGATCAAAGCAGACGATGTCTCCCGTCATGATGCCGAGTGCCTCCACGTCCTCTCTGGAATGTACCTTCTCGTCCAGCACGATCTCCGTCTCGTCAAATGTACGCTTCTTGTCATTGTAATCGCCGTTGACATGGATCGATGCATTGGCAAGCTGTAAGGTTCCCTCGTAGACCTTTTCCCCGAAGCGGGTATGGATTCTGCAGTTCTCCGCCTCGGCATTGTTGGCGTTCATTCCGCCGACCGGTGTTACCCGCAGTCTGCCGTTGGACTTGATCTCCGCTACCATGGCGCCGAGCGTGTCAATGTGTGCCTCGAGCATCACGGCATTCTTTTTGTCCTTGCCGCCAAGCGCTACCAGCACGCCGCCCTTTGTGGTCAGCTTCGGCTCATAACCGAGCTTCTGGTACGCTTTCATCACATAATCCGCCACATCTGCGGTATATCCGCTCGGGCTGTCGATTGCCAGAATCTTCTTTGTCTCCTCGACCATATATTCCACGTATTTTTTTGTCTTCATCTTTTTTCTCCTTTTCCGCTTTCTATTTGATTCTATCTACAGACCATACCTGGAGGACGATCTTATACATCCTTATTTCAGGTACAGAAATCCGCCCAGATTTCCGCGCTTTCCATGACTTGCGCGGTGGGAAAACAACAGCTTTGGATTGCAGCAGGTACAGATGTCCGTCACTGCCAGATGCTCTTTTCGCACGCCCGCCTCCTGAAAAATGATCTCGTTCGCCTTCCAGAGATCCAGCTGGTATTTTTTGTCTGCGTGAGCCATCCCGACGCTGTTCTTCTCACTCTCTGCCAGAATCTCCTGCTCATGCCCCGGAAATTCCTCCGCGAAAATATCTGCCACATCTGCGCTCACCTCATAGCAGTCCTTGCAAATGGACGGACCGACCGCGCAGACCACATCCTCTGGTCTGGTGCCGTATGCCTCCTGCATGGCAGACAGAGTGACCGCTCCCATGCGCGCCGCCGTGCCTCTCCAGCCCGAATGGCTCATTCCGATGGCGCGGTGAACGGGATCCACCACATATAACGGCACACAGTCCGCGTAGAACGTCGACAGGACAAGTCCCGGCTCATCCGTAATCAGTCCGTCCACATCCCGGTAGTCCCGCTCTCTGGTCAGTCCTTTTCCGGCGTCCGCTGCCGTGACGCGGCGCACATTGACGGTATGTGTCTGATCCGAGCAGACAAACTGCCCCACCTCTGCCCCGAGTGCCCTCGCCAGGCGCCGGTAATTTTCACGCACCGCAGCCTCCTCATCGCCTCTGGTAAAGCTTAAATTCATCGTGGAAAAAATATCCGCACTGACGCCTCCGAGCCGTGTTGTAAAACAATGCTCCACGATCCCCGTGCGCTCCAAAAGGGGATATTTTAACAGCAGCAGCCTGCTGCCGTCCTCATTTTCATGCCAGTCCTCCCGCAAAACCGCATCCTCTGCTGCTTTTCTCACAAACGCTGTCAAGTCTCATCCTCCCGTCATCCCTGAAATTCAAATGCATTTCTCACAAGCCGCACTTCCCCGTCTGTTCCAAGCACCGCCGCCACATCAAAGCGGCAGGGCGTCGTCTCCCCGTATCCGTGCGTCAGGCAGTAATATTGCGCCGTTCTGCTGATGCGGCGCTGCTTCGCCCGGTCCACCGCCTCCAGCGGATCGCCCGTCTGCCCGTCTCTGCGGTATTTCACTTCCACAAACACCAGGTATCTGCCATCGCGGGCGATGATGTCGATCTCTCCCTGCCGGCATCTGAAATTGTATCCAATCAGCTCGTATCCCTGTTCCTTCAGATACTCCCCCGTCCGTCTCTCATACGCTGTTCCCGTCTGCCGCCTGTTCATCCGGTATCCTCTCTCCCTGCCTTTCGTCCGATCCATCACCACGTTCCGCCGTCCGGGTTCTTCCCGTGCCTTCTGTTACCATCACGGCATCTGTCATCTGCCTACAGTAAGCCGGATTCTTTGAGTTTTCCCTTCATGCGGTCCATATCGTCCACAAAGACAAGGATCTCCGCGACCACCTCGTAGAGTTCCGGCGGAATCGTATCCCCGATCTGAAGTCTGGATAAGGTCTCCGCCAGCTTGTTATCCTGATAAAACGGAACATCGTTTTCTTTTGCCGTCTCAATGATGCGCTCCGCCACCTCGCCTTTTCCGACTGCGAGGATCTTCGGCGCCACCTCGCCCGGATTGTAGGCAACGGCGACCGCCGTCTTTTCTTTTCCTGCAATATGCTTGTTCTCCGCCATCGCCACATCCTCCCTTCAAAGAATCCTGCTTTCCTATGCTCTTACATCAAAAGAATAGCGGTGCAGGCTTCCCACCGTCGCCTTTCCTTTCTTTACGATGTTCTCCTTGAAACTGATGTCTTTTTTCTCATGTGTGACCGTGATGGAAGACTGGTAGCCCTTGCTCTTAAGACGCTTGTTCAGCACTTCCAGGTGCTTTTCCACCAGATCATAGGAGGCGTCATCCTCCAGATAAAAATTGGTGCGTACGCTGCGGTTCTGCATCCGCACTGAGACGTCCGTGGAGCCGAGCTGCTCCATGTCCAGATGTAAAAATGCCGTCAGTTCCGCATCCGGATCGCGCAGATTCTTCCGGTTTGCATAGACATAGAGTTCCCCGTTCGCATTTTGTCCGGACATCTTTAACGGCAGCTGCACATAGTGATAAATCTGGTTCATCTGATTCATGAACTCCAGATTGCCGTGAACCTGCGATGCCGTCTGCAAAAACGTATTCTGCGTGCTTCCGGTCGCCCGAACCGCCTCCTCCATCTGGGAAAGCTGCTGCTCTAAGCGCTCATACAGCCCGCTCACCTTATGCTCCTGCTTTAATTCCTCCGGCTGCAGAAGCCATTGCTTCTCGATCACACTGCGGAAAATGGTCTGAAATTCCTTTCCGGCAAAAAGCTTCTGCATTCCCGCAAAGCCGAACCCGCCGTTCTGTGCGAGCGCTCTGCCGAGCTTCTGCAAAAACTGTTCTGCCGTCAATTTTTCATTCAAGACCGGCTGCTCCTGCGCCGCTTCCTCCTGCGCCATCAGTTTTGCCACCTCTGGACCTTCTTCCGAGAGCGTATCCACAAAGACTTCCTCCTGCTCTCCGCCGGCAAAAATCTCCTCGTTGCCAATCAGAGCCGGAATGTTCCGAAGCATTTTTCCCAGATGCTTGATCTGCTCCTTCGACAACAGTTCCCCGACTGTCCCCGGAGTCTCTGCCGTCCTTCCATATGTCAGTTCCGCGGTCACTCCGACCCCTGTCTCTGCTTCTGCCGCTGCGCCCTGTCCCGCTGTCTCCGCGGTCGAAGCGGCACCTGCCTCCTCCGCTACTGCCGATGCCGCTGCGGTTCCCTGTTCCGCCGCCGTGGGCGCGCCCGCCTCTGCTTCTGACACCGTGGCTGCATTTTCCTGTCCCACTGCTTCCGCCATTGCTCCGGCGCCTGCCTCTGCTGCGGAAGATTCCTGTCCCGCTGCCGCGGTCACTCCGGCATCTGCCGCTTCCTCCCCGGGCATAAAAATATCAAGCATTTTCCCATAGAGGGAAAATGCCGTCTCCGGCGAGAGCGCCTCGTCCGAAAGCAGTTCCATCATATGCCCCGCTGCCAGATCCATCTCTCCCACGAGTGCCTGCCGGTCGGACAGATAATTTTCAAACTGCGCCGCCATCTCCTCCGTCACCGGGAGTCCGAGCTTCGTCATCTGCACGATGGTCTGCACATTGGCATCCGGATTCGCGCCAACCAGCTTCGCCATATCGAGAATGCTCTGTCTGCCGATCGACATCTGCTCCTGCATCATCGTATCCACCATCACAAGCGTCCGGTCCGTCGCAGGCACCTGCGCCGCCGAAAGCGCGTTGAGCAGAATCGGATTGCTGACATTTCCAAGCTCGGTGTACGGGCGGATCGCAATCGTCTGCCCGTCATTGGCGCGCACCTGGAAAAACATGCTCGAGCCCTGCTGTAAATCCATTTTTCCGTCCAGCCGTGCGGTGATGGTCTGTCCGTTGCCCAGCGCCAGCGTCACTTTTCCACCGCGCACACTGTTGATCGTCCCCTCGAAAATACTTCCCGCGGAGAGATCCCCGATCGTCGACACCAGTTTCTGAACGCTCTGCGCCCCATGCAATTCTTCCGTTCCGTTGGCCACATTCCGGCTGTACTGTCCTACCAGATCCGATATCTGCATGTATGTTCCCTCTTCCCGTCTATACCTCTACAAAATTTCCAATAAAGCTCCGGCGATGGATCGGCGTTGGTCCGTATTTTTTCAGCGCCGCAATATGTTCCGCCGAGCCGTAGCCCTTATTCGCGGCGAATCCGTACCCCGGCATGATCTTGTCGTACTCCACCATCAGCCGGTCCCTGGTCACTTTTGCCACAATGCTGGCTGCGCCGATTGAGATGCTCTTGGCATCTCCCTTGATGATTGGCACCTGCCGTATCGCAACCCCGGGTATCGTCACCGCATCATTTAATAATATATCGGGTGCATCGCCCAATTTGCTTATAGCTTCCCGCATCGCCTCGTACGTTGCCTGCAAAATGTTAATCTCATCAATGCGCTCCGGTCCCACCATGCCGATGCCGACCGCCACCGCTTTTTCCATAATCACATCGTACAGTTCCTCTCGCTTTGCCGCTGAGAGCTTCTTGGAATCGTTGATATAGAGGATGTCGCAGTCCTTCGGCAGAATGACCGCTCCCGCCACAACGGGGCCGGCAAGCGGACCTCTCCCCACCTCATCAATCCCGCAGATACGCGTATACATCCCGTACTCGCGCTCATACCTCCACAGCCGGTCAATCCTTGCACGCTCCGCCTCCAGCTTTGCGAGGCGTCCGTTCGCCTGCTCGATGAGCTTTTGTACGCCCGCGCGCTCGTCCGACCTGTATTTTTCGATAAAAGAAGGCAGCATGGTCTCCTCTGCCGCCTTGAATTCTTCCCTGATTTCTCCGATCTTTTTCGTCTCCATCTGCTTCCTCTCCCGCCGTATGTTCCCGCTGCCTGTGCTAATCGGGCCGCTCCAGTGTGATCCTGCCAAGCTTTCCGCTGCGGAATTCATCAATCAGAAGCGTCGCCGCCTTGCTGTAGTCAATCTCGCCGCCCTTCGCCACACAGCGGCGGTTCTCCGCAATCCCACGCAGGATCTCTGCCGGCGCCGCCGTCTCGTCGATATCTAGCTCCTCCGTTCCGTAGCGCGCCTGAAGCGCTCCCGGATAGTAGGCGGTCAGCACTTTGATCAATTCCAGGGACAGCTCATCGATGTTTAAAATCTCATCCTTGATGGCACCGATTAACGCCAGTTTTAATCCGACCGTCTGGTCTTCAAACTTCGGCCATAAGATTCCAGGTGTGTCCAGAAGTTCTACATTCTTGTTCAGCCGGATCCACTGCTTGCCCTTTGTGACACCCGGCTTGTTGCCGGTCTTGGCGCACGCCTTTCCGGCGTAGGAATTGATAAACGTGGATTTCCCCACATTCGGGATTCCAACAACCATAGCCCGCACCGGACGGTTCATGATGCCGCGCTTTCTGTCGCGCTCGATTTTCTCCTTGCACGCCTCCATGACGACCGCCGTCACCTGTTTCATGCCGTTTCTGTTTCTCGAATCCAGGCTTACCACATAATAGCCCTTCTTCTGAAAATATGCACTCCACAGCTTTCCCGCTTCCTCGTCCGCAAGATCCGACTTGTTCATGAGGATCAGCCGCGCTTTATTTTTGCCCAGTTCGTCAATGTCCGGATTCCGGCTGCTGAGCGGAATCCGCGCATCGACAAGCTCGATGACCAGATCGATTAACTTGATATCTTCCTGCATCTGACGCTTTGCTTTCGTCATATGCCCCGGGTACCACTGAAACTGCATAATTACTCTCCATTCTCTTACTGTCTGTTTTATAAAAATCCAAAGTCCTTAAACGGCGCCACGCGGAACCATACTTTTCCGATAATATATTCCTTCTTAATGTTCCCGATGTTGGCATAACGACTGTCCTCGCTGTTATTGCGGTTGTCGCCGAGCACGAAATACTCGTCCTCACCCAGCGTGACCTCTTCCGCCGCCAGTCCGGCATCCTCCATCTGTGCCACATCCACATCTTCCGCAAACAGTTCGCCGTTGACATACACTTCGCCGTTCTTAATCTGAAGCGTATCCCCCGGCACCGCTATGACGCGCTTGATGTAATAATGTGATTTTTCATTGCCGTTCGGCAAAAATACAATCACATCGTTCGGCCTGGGATCGGTAACTTTGTATATAAAACGGTTGACCAGGATCTCATCGCCGCCGTTTAGCGTCTCCGCCATGGACTGTCCCACAACACTTGTCCGCAGTCCGACAAAATATACCAGTGTAAACGCTACCAGAAGCGTGATCGCGATCTCAATGATCCACACACACACTTCCTTCACGACCGACATATTCACTTTTTTCTTCTGTCTGCCAAAGTTCAGTCCGCTTCTACGTCTGCGCATTCTTATCCTCCATGTGCCGTGTGCCCGCCGCACACGATTCCTGCTTTACTTTAACACAAACCCTGTGGCTTCGCAATTTAATTTTGGTGCCTTATAATACGAAAAAAACCGGAACACACTCCATATGGAATCCTGTTCCATACAAAATATGTCCCGGCTTCTTAGCGCTGCATTGTATTATTTTACAAGCTCTTTTACCTTTGCCTTCTTGCCGACACGGTCTCTTAAGTAGAATAACTTTGCACGTCTGACTTTACCCTGACGAACAACCTCTACCTTCTCAACGTTCGGAGAATGTAACGGCCAGGTCTTCTCTACGCCGACACCGTTAGAGATCTTTCTGACTGTGAAAGTCTCGCGGTTGCTTCCGCCCTGTCTCTTTAAAACAGTTCCCTCGAATACCTGAATACGCTCACGGTTACCCTCTTTGATCTTACCGTAAACCTTTACCGTATCACCTACGTTAAACTGCGGTACTTCTGCCTTGAGCTGCTCTGCTTCAATGCTCTTAATGATTTCACTTGCGTTCATTTTGTGACCTCCTGATTCATTGGATGTTCTTAATACGTCGATTCGTAACAGAGGACCATCTATTTATTCACAACTATTCCAGTATAACACAGATTGTACGGATTGCAAGCATTTTCGGCAAATATTTTCATTCTCTCTCTTCACGCTCCATCCAGTAGATGCGTCCCTTAGAAAAACAGAGTCCCAGGGCCTCCTGCAGTCCTTTGGATGCATCATTGCCGATCTCAACCTGACCGTAGGGTCTCTCACCGCGCTCTAATCCGAGATTGATCATATATGTCTCAAGTGCCATGCCGATCCGGCGTCTGCGGTACTCCGGCGAGACGAAGAGCATCCCGATGCCGCCCTCCGCGTGCATTCCGATAAAGCCCGCAAGCTGCCCGTCCACAAACGCACCGAAGAGCGCTCCTTTTTTGATCCGGTCTGTCACATACGCCTCATCCGATATCGTATTGTAATCGCGCACCACCGCGTCTAAGTGTTCCATCGTAAGCTGACGGATGACCACGCCGTTTTCAGCCGGTTTGCCGTCCATGCGGTACAGTCCGGTGACAGGCAGCTTTTCGCGCTTTGTATACACGATCTGGTTGCAGGTCATCGCCGTGCGAAATCCCAGATATTTTTCTGTCGGTTCCGTCATGAACTCCTGATGCAGCACCAGAAGACCGCTCCCCTCCCCGGCGTCCCCGTGTAGAATTTCAAGCATCCTGCAGCCGGCTTTGATGTCCTCCGCCGTATGAAAATACGCCCCACTGACTTTATCCTGCAGACAGATATTTTTCCCTTCCGCAAAAACAAGGCGTGCCTGCCCGCGCGTAATCAGCTCGGTCATATCCACATGCAGCAGCTTGTCCCCGGCAAGCACCTTTTTGCAGGACATCAGTCTCCCATAGCCTGCGTAGAGATCCGGCCGCCTCTCCTGCGTGCGGCGCTCCGCCTCCTGTCTGCGCCACTCGGCAATTTTTCTCTGATTGCCCGACAGCAGCACCTTTGGCACCTGCTTTCCGTGCCATTCCTCCGGGCGGCTGTACTGCGGATACTCTAACAGATCGCCCTCGAAGGACTCCGTCTCTCCGGACTCTCCGTTCGCCAGTACCCCGGGCACCATCCGTGAGATGGCGTCTATCATCACCATCGCCGGAAGTTCCCCGCCGGTCAGCACATAATCGCCGATCGACACGTAGTCTGTGACAGTCTCCTCTAATACACGCTCGTCGATCCCCTCATAGTGCCCGCACAGGAAAATAAGATCTTCCTCCTTCGCGAACTCCTTTGCCATCTGCTGGTTGAACACGGCTCCCTGCGGCGTCACATACACCGTGCGCACCGGTCTGTCCCGCAGCTCCTCCGGCTGCCTGCTACGGATTTTCTCCTCGACTGCCTTCCATGCATCGTAGACCGGCTGTGCCTGCATCAGCATGCCGGCTCCCCCGCCGTAAGGATAATCGTCAACTTTTTTATGTCGATCCGCCGTATAATCCCGGATGTTGACTGCATTCACGGACAGCAGTCCCTTTTTTGCTGCACGCCCAAGGATGCTCTCCGAAAGCCCCTGCGTCACCATCTCCGGAAACAGTGTCAGAATATGATAATTCATGCTGTGCCTCCTATTTTCGGTTGATGTCAAGCAGTCCCGGAAGCAGATGCACGCACATCTGTCCCTGCTCTACGTCCACATCGCGGATGCAGTCCCTGATCGCCGGAATGAGCACTTCCTCCCCGTCTGTCATGGAGATCACATAGACATCGTTCGCGCCGGTCTGCATCACATCCGACAGCGTTCCCAATTCCTCACCCTCGTCCGTCGACACCTTCATGCCGATCAGATCTGCAATAAAGTATTCGTCCTTTTTCAGCTTTACCGCGTTCTCTCTCGTCACATAAAGGCTCTTTTTGCGATATTTTTCCACATCATTGATATCATCAATTCCCTTAAATTTGAGAATCACCATATTTTTAAAGAACTTGACGCCTGCAATCTCAAGTTCTAATTTTTCTTTTCCGGTATCCAAAATCACATTTTTGAGTTTTTTGAAGCGCGCTGGATCGTCCGTCGTCGGAAATACCTTGACCTCCCCACGCACCCCGTGTGTCGTCGTGATGACACCGACCTGCAATAAATCTTCCATGCATGTCCTCCGTTTCTGTCTCTGATATCCGCAGTAGCCGCAATATGAACAAAGGAGCTGCCACCCCATTATCTGGCGCGACAGCTCCTCTGACCTGTTACTGCATGATCTCTACAATAACTTTCTTCTCTTCCTTTGAGGCAGCAGCCTTCACAACAGAACGGATTGCCTTGGCAATGCGTCCCTGTTTGCCGATTACCTTGCCCATGTCGGACTGCGCAACGCGCAGTTCAAGCACGATGGCTTTCTCATTCTCTGTCTCTGTTACGACGACCTGATCCGGATAATCGACGAGTGATTTCGCAATTACTTCTACTAATTCTTTCATTAGGTCCACCTCGCGAATCCTATTTCTCGATGCCTGCGCTCTTGAAAATACGAGCAACTGTATCGGTCGGCTGAGCTCCGTTAGCTAACCACTTCTTTGCTAACTCCTCATTTACATGATACTCGCTTGGATCTTTCGTTGGATCGTATGTTCCAATCTCCTCGATGCACTTGCCATCTCTCGGGGATCTGGAATCTGCTACTACGATTCTATAGAAAGGAGCTTTCTTCTGTCCCATTCTTCTTAATCTGATCTTTACTGCCATTACTTTCACCTCCTTAAATTTGCTTAACTGATCTATTTAGAATGCGTTATACGCAATTTCTAACATTAAAACGGAAGCTTGCCGAACATTCCACCACCGCGTCTGCCCTTCTTCATCATGCCAGGCATCTGCTTCATCATCTTCTTCATCTGTTCAAACTGCTTCACCAGACGGTTGACCTCCGCAATATCGACACCGGCTCCCACCGCAATGCGGCGCTTCCTGCTCGGATTCAAAAGGGAAGGATTCTGTCTCTCCTCCGGCGTCATGGAATAGATGATCGCCTCCGTGCGCGATAAGCTCTTCTCGGCTGCTGCCTCGTCAATATCCGGCATCTTGCCTGCGCCCATCCCGAGTCCCGGCATCATACCGAGGATACTGGACAGACCGCCCATCTTCTTCATCTGACTCATCGACTCCAGATACATCTCAAAGTCAAATTCGTTCTTGCGCATCTTCTGCTCGATCTTCTTCGCCCGCTCCTCGTCAAAGTCCTCCTGGGCTTTTTCGATGAGGGTCAGCACATCGCCCATACCGAGAATACGCGATGCCATGCGATCCGGGTAAAACTGCTCCAGATCCGAAAGCTTCTCTCCCATACCCGCATAAAAAATCGGCTTACCGGTCACTGCCCGGATGGAGAGCGCCGCACCGCCTCTGGTATCACCGTCGAGCTTTGTCAGAATGACTCCGTCGATACCGATGCGCTCATCAAAGGTCTTCGCCACATTCACCGCATCCTGTCCTGTCATGGCGTCCACCACAAGGACGGTCTGATGCACTGTGACATTTTCTTTTATCTGAATCAACTCTGCCATCATATCTTCATCGATGTGAAGACGTCCGGCAGTATCGATGATAACGATGTTAAAATCGTTCTTCGCGGCATGTTCCATCGCCGCTTTTGCAATGTTCACCGGGCTGTTCTTATCGCCCATGGAAAATACTTCCACGCCCTGCTTCTGTCCGTTGATCTGCAGCTGTTCGATCGCTGCCGGCCGGTAGACATCACCTGCCACGAGAAGTACCTTCTTGCCTTTCTGCTTGAACTTTCCGGCAAGCTTTGCTGCTGTGGTCGTCTTACCTGCTCCCTGAAGACCGGTCATCATGATGACGGTGACTGCCTTGCCGGGCTGCAGTGTGATCTCGGCTGTCTCAGAGCCCATCAGCCTGACCATCTCTTCGTTTACAATCTTGATGACCATCTGTCCCGGATTCAGTCCGTTCATCACGTCCTGTCCGACGGCACGCTCCTCCACGTCCTTGACGAACTGCTTGACGACCTTGAAGTTGACATCCGCCTCTAAGAGCGCCATCTTGACTTCCTTAAGCGCTGTCTTGACATCCGCTTCCGTCAGCCGTCCCTTGCTGCGCAGGTTCTTGAATACATTTTGAAGTTTTTCAGATAAGCTGTCAAATGCCATCTATAACTCCTCTAATATCTGATTGGAAATCTGTTCAATCTCCACGATCACTGCCTCGTCATGGCTCTCATGAAACTGTTTCGTCAATGCATGAATCTGTTCCACACTGTGCTTCGCCGACATGAACTTTGCGATCAGATGAAGCTTCTCCTCATACCCCTCAAGGGTCTTCGTACACCGCTTCACCATATCGTGAACGCCCTGTCTGCTGATACCTTCCTCGTCCGCGATCTCTCCGAGGGACAGATCATTGAACACGAAATCCTCATAAATTCTTCTCTGATGTTCGTTCAGCAGCTCTCCGTAAAAATCATACAGATACGCCTGTTCAATCTTCTCTTCCATCTGAAATCCCACAATCACGCCGTATCCGGCATCTCTCACTCATTGCCACCGTGATAGAATAGCATAAAAGGAAAAAGGTGTCAAGTATTTTTTCTTGACACACTTTTTCCTTCTTTTTACACCGCCATCGCCGTCTGCACGATCATGCAGAACAGACATGCCGCCGCACAGATTCCGTAGAGAATCTCACTCTTTCCTTCTGTTGAAAAAAATCCCACACCGGCCACCGCGAACCCTGCCCCCGCGGCAATGACCGGCCACATGAAAAGACCGAAGGCAGTACCGCTCCATCTGCAGATCACAAGCGCCGCAGCAATACCGCATGCTGCTGCAACAAACCAAACCATGATCTGTTTTATCCATCTGCGCATAGGGATACCTCCATACCTTCGGTTTTCATTTTATAAGAAGATGTATTTGCACACAAACAGTACCGCCAGCACATACATCAGCGGTGTGATCTTCTTTGCCTTACCGCATACGACATTGATGATGACATAAGAGATAACGCCGATCGCAATACCCTCGGAGATGCTGTACATGAGCGGCATTGCAAGCAGGCATAAGTATGCCGGAATTGCCTCTGTCATATCCGTGAACTCGATGCTTGTCACCGTAGACACCATAAGGAAGCCGACGAAGATCAGAGCCGGTGCTGTCGCAAAGCTCGGGATCGAGCAGAAAATCGGGGACAGTACCACAGAGATCAGGAATAAGAATCCGGTCACTACAGAGGAGAGGCCTGTTCTTGCTCCTGCTGCCACACCGGAGGAACTCTCAACGAATGTGGTCGTTGTGGAGGTACCAAGCACAGCACCTGCGGTGGTTGCAACCGCATCCGCCAGCAGCGCTTCCTTGATGCGCGGCAGTCTGCCGTCCTTGTCCAACATATCCGCCTTGTTTGCCACACCGATTAACGTTCCGAGTGTATCAAACATATCTACAAACAGGAATGCACATACAACTGCGATAAAGTCAAAAACATGCACACCGGAGAAATCCAGTTTAAAGCACTGTCCGAATGTCTGACCGATCGCGGTCAGATCGGTAAATCCGAGCGCCGGGTATAAGGAATAAAAACCGGCTTCCGCATCCGGAACATAGATTCCTGCCGCCTGGCAGAGCATTCCAAGCACCCAGGTAATAACGATACCGAATAAAATTGCGCCTTTTACGTTCTTAATGTACATAATTGCAATCACAAACAGACCGATCAGCGCTAACAAAGCACAGATGCCGGCAGTCTTGAAATTGCTGGTAAAGTCAACATAGGAAACAAGTGTGGAGCTGTTCGCCACTACGATGCCGCCATTCTGCAGACCGATAAATGCGATAAACAGCCCGATGCCGACGCTCACACCTTTTTTCAGATTCAGCGGGATCGCATTAAAGATTGCTTCACGCACATTGGTCAAAGAAAGTACGATGAAAACCAGACCTTCCACAAAAACAGCCATTAAAGCTACCTGCCAGGAATATCCCATCGCACCGCAGACCGTGTATGCAAAATACGCATTCAGTCCCATCCCCGGTGCCAGTGCAAACGGATAATTTGCAAGGAGCGCCATCGCCATGGTACCAATAAATGATGCCAGCGCGGTTGCAATGAGCACTGCTGTCTTATCCATTCCCGCCGCTGCAAGCATGGTCGGGTTGACTGCCAGAATGTACGCCATCGTCATAAAGGTTGTGATACCTGCCATGACTTCGGTCTTGGCTGTCGTGTTGTTTTCCTTCAGTTTAAACCATTTTTCTAACATTTTCTTTCTCCTCTTCTTTGTTTACAGACTCGTGCGCACCAGCTTCGGCTTATAACCTTTCTTCTCCAGCGCTTTCATGATCTGCTTTTTGTGCTCGGTGCCGAAGCTCTCGAGCGTGATACGGAGTTCCACCGCAGCACTGCGGTTCGTAGTCACAAACTGGTTGTGCTCCAGCTTGATGACGTTGCCCTGCTCTGCGGCAATCGCTGCTGAAACCTTGGACAGTTCTCCCGGCTTATCCGGCAGAAGTACCGACACGGTGAAGATACGGTCGCGGAAAATGAGTCCCTGCTGTACCACGGAGGACATCGTGATGACGTCCATGTTGCCGCCGCTTAAGATCGATACCACGCGTTTGTCGGAAACATCCAGATGTTTCAATGCAGCTACGGTCAGCAGACCGGAGTTTTCCACAATCATCTTGTGATTCTCCACCATATCCAGGAATGCCACGACGAGTTCATCATCCTCCACCGTGATGATGTCATCCAGATTCTTCTGGATATACGGGAAAATCTTGCTTCCCGGCGTCTTGACCGCCGTGCCGTCCGCAATGGTGTTGACCTGCGGCAGCGTCGTTACTTTTCCCGCCGCAAAGGAAGCCTGCATACAGTTCGCTCCCGCCGGCTCCACGCCGATGACTTTGATCTTCGGATTCAGAAGCTTCGCCAGTGTGGACACGCCGGTTGCCAGTCCGCCCCCTCCTATCGGGACCAGAATGTACTCCACCAGCGGAAGCTCCTTAAAGATCTCCATGGCGATCGTTCCCTGTCCGGTTGCCACTGCCAGATCATCGAACGGATGGATAAAGGTATATCCCTCCTTGTCCGCAAGCTCGTATGCCTTCTGGCACGCCTCGTCATAGACATCTCCGTAAAGCACGACTTCTGCGCCGTAGCTCTTGGTGCGGTTCACCTTGATGAGCGGTGTGGTGGTCGGCATGACGATGACTGCCTTGCAGCCGTAGCATTTTGCTGCGTATGCCACACCCTGCGCGTGGTTTCCCGCCGATGCCGTGATCAGCCCCTGTGCACGCTCCTCATCACTTAACGTGCTGATCTTATAATATGCGCCTCTCACCTTGTATGCCCCGGTGAACTGCATATTTTCCGGCTTAAGGTAAACCTTGTTGCCGGTCTGCTGACTCCAGTAATCGCTGTATACCAGCTTTGTCTCAAGTGTCACTTCTTTGACTTTTTCACTTGCTTCCTCGAACTTGTCTAATGTCAACATCCGCTTTTCTCCTCTCCTACTTCAAATAATGCGTTTACGAACTGGTTGGAATCAAACTTCTGCAGATCCTCGATCGTCTCCCCGACGCCGATATACTTGACCGGAATGCCTAGCTCCGAGTGGATTGCCACTGCGATACCGCCCTTTGCCGTGCCGTCCATCTTCGTTAAAATAATTCCCGTGATGTCAGCGCACTCGGAAAACTCTCTCGCCTGGTTTAACGCGTTCTGTCCGGTCGTCGCATCGAGCACCACAAGCGTCTCACGGTACGCATCCGCATATTCTTTCTCCAGAATACGATTGATCTTTTTTAATTCCTCCATGAGGTTCTTCTTATTATGAAGGCGTCCCGCCGTATCACACAGCAGAACATCCGCATTTCTCGCCTTGGCTGCCGCCACCGCATCGTAGACGATCGCCGCCGGGTCTGCGCCCTCCTGTCCGCCGATCATATCCACACCGGCGCGGTTTGCCCACTCCTGCAGCTGGTCTCCCGCCGCTGCGCGGAAGGTATCCGCTGCCGCAAGCACGACCTTTTTCCCCTGGTCCTTGAGCTTTCCCGCCAGCTTTCCAACGGATGTGGTCTTGCCCACGCCGTTGACACCGATCACGAGAACCACGGATTTCTCCGTCTCAAAGCGGTATGCCGTCTCGCCGACATCCATCTGCTCCTTGATGCTGTTAATCAGAAGTTCCTTGCACTCTGCCGGATCTTTGATGTGATTCTCCTTCACTTTTTCCTTGAGACTCTCAATGATCGACTCAGTCGCATTGACGCCGATGTCTCCCATAATCAGAATCTCCTCGATCTCCTCATAGAAATCATCGTCAATGCTGGAAAATCCACTGAAAATGGAATCTATGCCGGATACGATATTATCTCTCGTCTTGCTGAGGCCCTCGACCAGACGTCCCCAGAAGCCTTTCTTTTCCTCGCCCATAATGTACTCATTCCTCCTGCTATTTGTCGAGATCGCCCTCGATCAGATTCACGGATACCAGGGTGGATACACCCTTTTCCTGCATGGTAATACCATACAGACGGTCTGCCGCCGCCATCGTGCCGCGCCTGTGCGTGATCACAATGAACTGCGTGCTCTTCGTCAGCTTATGTAAATACTTTGCAAAACGTCCGACGTTGGAATCGTCGAGCGCCGCCTCGATCTCGTCGAGCAGACAGAACGGGGACGGCTTTAAGTTCTGGATGGCGAACAACAGTGAAATCGCCGTCAGGGACTTTTCTCCACCGGACATCTGCATCATATTCTGCAGTTTCTTTCCCGGTGGCTGCGCGATAATGCGGATGCCGCACTCCAGAATATCCTCGTCCTCGACCAGTTCCAGCGTTCCTTTTCCACCGCCGAACAGCTCCTTGAATACCTTGTCAAACTCGGTCTGGATCTCCGCGAACTTCTCCAGGAACTGCTTGCGCATGCCGGTATCGAGTTCCTCAATAATGCCGACCAGCGTCTTCTCCGCCTCGACCAGATCGTCATGCTGGGTCTTCAAAAATCCGTAGCGCTCCGAAATCTCCTTGTAATCCTCGATCGCGTTGACATTGACATCGCCCAGCTTGCGGATCTCGTCCTTGATGGACGCGATCATCTTCTTCATCGCCGCAAGATCCGTGTATTCCTCGTTGCGGAGCTCCATCGCTGCATGCAGGGTCAGCTCATACTCCTCCCACATGTAATTGTTCTGATACTCGTGCGCCTCCTCCAGCTTTTCACGCTGGCTGTTCAGACGGAAAATCTCCTTGTCCAGATCGGAGATCTTCTTGGAGATGTCTTCGCGCTTCTGGAAAAATCCCTTGTATTCCGCGGACATTTCTTCCCTGCGCGCCGTGTGCTCCTTCAGTGCCTGCTCCAGCTGCTCGGAATTGTCCTTTGACGCCAGGATCGTCTTTTTGATCTCCTCAATATCGTGGCGCTTCTTCTCGGCGTCCGCCTTCGCTTCTTTCGCCTCCGTAACGAATCCCTCGCGCTCTTCCTCGTAACGTCTTATCTCTCCGTTCACTCGTTCCAGATTCTGCAGAACGAACTCTAACTTCTGGCGCACGGCAGCTTCCTTTAACTGTACATCGGATACTGCCTTCTGGGCTTCTTCCTCTCTGCCCGCATTTTCATCCAGAATCTTCTGGAATCCGGCGCTCTCCTCCTCGATCTGTGCCTCCCGCTCCTTTGCCGACTGCAGTTCCTCTGCAATCTTGTCCTTGTTCTCCGCAATCTCACGGAGCTGGCTCTCAATCTCACGGTTCTCCATCTGTAAGCCTGCAAACACGTTCTCGCTCTCGTTCTTCTGCTCCATCGCGCGCTCCACGTTCATCTTCGCGGTATTCTGCGCAATGTACGCCTCCTGCAGGCTCGCCTTATTGCTCTCGACGTCCTCCGCAAGCAGGCTCTGCGCCGTCTTGATGTCCTCAAGACGGTTTTTAAGCTCTGCAATCTGTTTATCCAGATCTTTTACGTTCTTCTCGAGTTCTTCAATCTCGCGGTTTCTTGCGAGCAGATTGCTGCTGTTCTTAAATGCTCCACCTGTCATGGAACCGCCCGGGCTTAAATATTCTCCCTCCAGCGTCACAATATGTAACGAGTAGCGGTTCTTTTTCGCCAGCTTGATCGCATAGTCGATATTCTCCGTCACGATCACTCTGCCAAGCAGATAAGCGGTCACTCCAGCATATTTTTCCTCCGTCTTCACGAGGGTATTGGCAAGACCGATGACTCCCGGCTCCTTTAAGGCATCCGTGTTTTTAAAGTTACCCTTGCCGTCCACACTCGTCAGCGGCAGAAACGTCGCCCGTCCGTACCGGTTCTGCTTTAAGTAGGAGATCATCTGTTTTGCCGTCTCCTCGTCCTCGGTCACGATGTTCTGGATATTTCCGCCAAGCGCTGTCTCAATCGCCGTCTCGTACTTTTTGTCCACCTGGATCAGATCGGAAACAACACCAAGGATTCCCGCGTTGCGGCTCTTCTGCTCCATGACGCGGCGGATGCTGTTGCCGTAGCCGTCATAGCGCTCCGCAATATTTTTCAAAGACTCCAGACGGGACTGCTGCTTATGGTACTGTGCAACCGCGCTCTCCAGCTTCTGATTGGCTTCCAGGGACTTGCGCTTCCACTCCCGGTTCTGCTCATCCATTCCGGCAGCGTTTTTCTTCAGTTCTGCGATCGACGCGTTCACCGCATCGAGCTCCTTCTGATAGCTTTCCAGAACGGAGGTAAGATCCGCCTCCTCGGTCTTGCGCGCAAGCAGACGCTGCGTCAGCTGCGCCTTGCGGATGTTCACCTGCTCCATCATCGTGTCGTAGCGCTGCTGTCTCGCCTTGACGGATGCCTTGCGGTTCAACAGTTCGATAATCTCGTTCTTGCCCTTTTCAATGCCCTCGGTGCAGCGCGCGATCTCCTCCTGAATGTTCCGCAGCTGCTCTGCCGCCGTCTCCTTTTCCGTCGCCGCCGCTGCAAGCTCTGTGTCGAGTTCCTGCTTTTCCGCTTCGTATGTACCGCGCGACTCGATGCGCTCCTGCTTTTCCCGATCGATCGAGTCCAGACGGCTCTTTAAATGCTCATCGGTCATCTCCGCCGTGTGAATCTGCTCATTTAAGACATTGATCTGTCCTTCCAGCTTTCCCTTGGTCACGGTGGACTGGCTCATCTCCTCACGAATGGATGCAATCTTGTCATCCATGGACGCCATGTCCTGTTCCAGCTTCTCGTATTCACTCTTAATATTCTCGTAAGACTGGCTGGCTTCCTTCGATTCCTCGTCCGCGATGTGATATTTTCCTTCCACTTCCTTAAGTTGCGCCTCAATGCGCTCCACTTCCAGAAGGAACATATTCACATCATATTCTTTTAATTCTTCTTTTTTCTTCAGGTAGATGCGGGCTTTCTCCGCCTGACGCTCCAACGGCCCGACCTGGCGCTCCAGCTCGGCTAAAATATCATTCACACGAACCAGATTCTCGCGCTCATTCTCCAGCTTTTTCTGCGCTGTCGCCTTGCGCTTTTTATATTTTACAATGCCGGCCGCCTCGTCGAACAGCTCTCTGCGCTCCTCCGGCTTACCGCTTAAGATGCGCTCGATCTGTCCCTGTCCGATGATGGAGTAACCCTCCTTGCCGATACCTGTATCGTAAAAAAGCTCCGTCACATCCTTGAGTCTGCACGGACTTCCGTTGATCAGATACTCGCTCTCGCCGGAGCGGTACACACGCCGCGCCACGGTGACTTCCTCAAAATCAATGGCAAGCTGATGATCCGAATTGTCCATGGTAATCGCCACATAGGCATAACTTAACGGCTTGCGGTTCTCCGTACCCGCGAAGATGACGTCCTGCATGCTGGCGCCGCGAAGCTGCTTGGCACTCTGCTCTCCGAGCACCCAGCGCACAGCGTCCGCGACATTACTTTTTCCACTGCCGTTCGGTCCGACAATTCCCGTAATTCCGTTATGAAAATCAAATACGATCTTGTTCGCAAATGATTTGAATCCCTGCACTTCAATGCTCTTAAGATACATATAAACCTCTCTCTTTCATCCAGAGCAATGCCTGATATGCCGCCTCCTGCTCCGCTGCCTTCTTGGTATGTCCGCTTCCCTCGCCGATTGTCGTATTCCCGATCACCGCCTCCACCAGGAAACGTTTGTCGTGATCCGGTCCCTCCTCGCCGATGAGTTCATAGTGAAGCGGTTCCTCGTAATGCCCCTGTACCACTTCCTGCAGAATTGTCTTGCTGTCATAGAACAGCTTCTTGTGTTCAATATCCGTCAGAATGAAGCGGTGGATAAAAGCTTTTGCCGGCTCAAAACCGCCGTCCAGATAGATCGCACCGATCACGGCTTCCAGCGCATCCGAAAGAATCGACTTGCGTCCTCTTCCGCCGGTCAGGTTCTCCCCCTTGCCTAGATACAGATACTTTCCAAGGTCAATCTCCCTGGTGCACAGCGCAAGCGTCGGCTCACAGACGATGCTCGCGCGCAGCTTTGTCAGATCGCCCTCCGGGAGATCTGTATGCTCCTTATAGAGGAACTCACTCGACACGACCTCTAAGACCGCGTCTCCCAAAAACTCCAGCCTCTCATTATCCGAAAGCTTCTTCATGTGCTTCTCATTTGCAAAAGAACTGTGTGTCAGTGCCTGCTGCAACAGTCTCTGCTCGTTAAACTCATAACCAATCACTTGTTCCAGTTCTGTCAGTTTTGACATTTCATTATCCTCCTCGTCTCTTTCGGAGGTCTTTTCTTGCCCTACAGCCCTTGTATAGAGTAAGAAAAAGCCTCAAAATCTCTGTGCCCCGCGGCAACGCCGCCGTACGGGTTCCTCTTATCAACAAAAGCCCTTGCTTTCCGGACAAGGGCTTTATGACGCATCATCAAATTGTCTCTTATGAGTTTAAAGCATTCTTGATCTCTTCTACTGCATCTGATACGGTCACAATATGTTCTGCATCTTCATTTGCAATCTCAATGTCAAATTCCTCTTCAATCCCCATAATGATCTGAAAAATATCGAGGGAATCTGCTCCGAGATCATCTACGAATGTGGTCTCCATCGTAATCTCCTCTTCATCCACATTCAAAACCTCTGCAATGATTTTTTTCAGCTTTTCAAATTCCATAACCTACATTCCTTCCTGTTCCGCAGAACTTACTATATTTTTCCTGATCTTTCCATTGATGTCCTCTTCCTTGAACGTCACACACTGGAAAATAGAATTCGTAATCTCTTTTGCTTTTGCACTTCCGTGCGTCTTGACCACAAGACCATTCAGTCCCAGAAGCGGCGCACCGCCGTACTGTGTCGCATCGAAAGTCTTTAACGTAGACTTTAATGCCGGCAATGCAAGTGCTGCACCGATTTTGCTCTTTACCGTACTCATCATGCCCTTCTTGATGGCACCGATTAACGTACCGCTGAGTCCTTCGTACAGCTTTAAGATGACATTTCCAACGAAAGCCTCGCAGACAATCACGTCCGCCTCTCCCTTTGGAATCTCTCTCGCCTCAATGCTTCCCACAAAATTGATGTCTTCACACGCCTTCAGCAGAGGAAATGTCTCCTTCACGAGGGCATTGCCCTTCTCCTCCTCTGCGCCGATATTGACAATCGCCACTCTCGGCTTCTTCACTCCGAGAACATTCTCCATATAAATGGAACCCATCTTCGCAAACTGCACCAGATGCGAAGCTCTCGCATCCACATTCGCTCCACAGTCAATCAGAAGAGAGACTCCCTTCTCCGTCGGAATCAAAGGTGCAAGCGGCGGTCTCTCAATGCCTTTGATACGACCGACAATCACCTGTCCGCCGACTAAGATCGCACCGGAACTTCCCGCTGACACAAATGCGTCTGCTTCCTTCTGCTTTACCATATTCATTCCAATGACAATGGATGACTGCTTCTTCCTGCGGATTGCATTCACCGGCGGCTCTGCAGTCTCTATCACCTCTTCTGCATGTACCACCTGAATCTGATCTCCGGGGTACGTATACTTTGCCAGTTCTTCCCGAACGACATCCTCCTGTCCTACCAGGAGCACCTGAATATCCGACCGTGCGTTCACGGCATCCACTGCGCCCTTGACCGGCTCCGCCGGTGCGTAGTCTCCGCCCATCGCATCCAATACGATTCTTGTCCTCACAGCCCCGCTGCTCTGCTGCATACTCCATCTCCCATCTGTCCTGCCGGAGTCTAGTTCTCCACGCCTACTAAAGAATATACTATAACTCTTTCTATAAATCAATAATAAAAAATACGCTTATTTCTAATTGTAAAATTCCTGATTTCGTTCCTGCTCCGCCTCCAGATCTTCCGCCGACATATACTTGCGGAAAATGCGCTCCAGGATAAAATTCGCCACCAGGATGTAGACTGCCGGAAGCAGTATCATAAGCCACGGAAGCATCCACAAGCCAAAGGCGCTCGCTGCCAGAAGCACCAGAAGAAGCAGCGACCACGGAAGATTCGCCACCGCAATCAGCGCCGCGTTCTTAAACGACTGCCCCAGACTGTTCTCAAAGCGCGCCATGTAGGCAAACAGATATACCGCCAGCATCACGACAAGCACAATCAGTACCAGGAAAACCACATACAGCACGCCGCTCTTTTGTCCCTGCGCAGCAAACTGATACATAATATAGCAGTCCAGTCCCAGAAATAGAACCACTCCTGTCAGAATCAGCGCTGCGAGCGCCGCCTGCTTAAAGTTGCTCTTAAACGCATGCCAGTATTCTTTCCACAGATAGCTTCTTCCGTGCCGGATTACCTTATTGACCGCATAATAGAGCGCCGTCGTTGCCGGTCCCGCCAGAAACGATGTCAGCCAGCACAGAATCCATCCGAATACCGATGCGCTCTGCCATGCCAGGAAAAATGTCGTTGCCATCGGGATGCAGCAGAACACCCACAGCACGCTTAAGATCACACAGTCAACCACCTTACTGAGTCCCTGAAAAAACTTATTGTCCAAATTAAAAAAATCACCCATATGAATCCCTCTTTCTGTCTCCTATGTTTCTCCTGTTATTTTCTCATAACATGACACGATCGCCCGAAGCGGGACGCCCCAGTCACGCTCGCCTCCGGCGTCCTGTGAACATCCGAATATCATGCTGACCAGCTTTCCGTTTTCATCAAAAACCGCCGATCCGGAATCCCCGTCGGTAATCGCCATGCGCACTTCCGTCTCCTTCTCTCCCCGTCCCCACAGGAATTCCGTCTCTTTCCGAAGAAGACTTCCCGTCAGCATGTGGAGCACATTGCCTTCCTGTCCGATGCGCACGATTCCGACCGGCAACTCTGCATTGCCAAGTTCTTCCCAACTCGCAAGATCATACGCCACCGTCTTTAGCTTTTCCTGCACTTTCTTTGGAATCGCCGTCCGGTCAACCGCCACGACGCCCACATCATAAACATCGTCGGTACCCGCTTTGCTTCCCGTAACGCAGGTTCCATCATAAAAATACACATCCCAGTCGTCGTACTTTGCTATGACATGGCGGTTCGTACACAGATACACCGTATCTTCCGTCATTTCCATAATAAAACCGGAACCCGCGGTATGTCCTCCCTCCGGCGTCCCGTGATAAATCTGTACCACCGACGGCAATGCCTGCTCCAACACCGCTTCCATAGTGTCTTCCGCACCGTCCGTCTCCACCCCGGTTCCTTCACTGCTCTGTACCGCTTGTTCCGTTCCCGTCCCGGTCTGCCCGCTGCCCGGTGCCATTTGTTCTGTTTCCGCTCCAGTCTGTCCGCTGTCTTGCGGCATCTGTTCCGTGCTCTGCGGTATCTGCTCCGTTGTCCTGCTCTCTTCCCCGGCAGCATCCTGTGTCTGTTCTGCACAGCCTCCCAGTCCCAGTAAAAGCCCTATACCCCAAAGCGTCAGCACTGCCTTCATCCTGCATCTATGCACTCTACGCATTTCTTCTTCAATCCGTTTCCACCAGTTTTTCTCTTGTACCATATTCATTTATTATAGCTTTCCATAACGCCCCGGTCAAGGAACAAAAGGCGCAGCACAAAGTGTTTTCCTATAAAGAAAAAACAGCCGCGTCTCCGCGGCTGTTTTTCCCTAAAGAATCATTTTAGTAATTGTACTCGGATGCATACTCACCATACATTGTGGTCTCGTCTGCATTGTAGTTGTTGATGTCAACAACGCTTCCGTTCTCAATCTTAAATACATTCCAGATGGTACCTGCCTGATTCAGAGGTACATTGTACTCTTTTACAAGAACAGATCCCTGGTATACCTTTACGTTTGCGCCAGACTCAGACATCTTTGTGGATGTAGCGTCATAACGATCTGTAAAGTCTTTTACAGAGTAATAGTAAGTAGCATCTGTACGTGCATTTACGATGGTTACCGTCTCCGGTCCGTAGGAGCTTACATCATCCACATCCAGGGATGCGATCACGTTGCCCTCTGCATCTCTCTCTACCTTATTGTAGTAAGCGATATGGAATACGGAGTTGGTATCATCTAATCCAACCAGGTGGGAATCTAAGTCACTCGGTATCTCACCCCAGGTAAGAACGATTCTGAACTCTGTGCTGGCAACCTCGCTTGTGCTGGTCGGGCTTAATACACCTTCGCATGCACCAATCGCATTGGAGCTTGCTACGTTTACAAAAGTGGATACGAATCCGTCTCTTGCGAACTCAAGGGTGTAGTAACCTCTCTCAAGAGAGAAGCTGTAGTTGCCGTCTGCATCTGTGGTAGTCGTAGCGATCACATCGCCGGACTGATTGTTCCAGTTTGCACGTACATTTACGGTTACACCTTCAATACCAAGGCCTGTGGTTGCGTCCTTTGCAACACCTGCAACGGTATTTGCGCCGCTGATATCAGAGCTTAACAGCTGGAATGTCGGCAGTGTGAAGCTTCCGTTGTCAGCGTTGATGCTGATGGAGTTCAGTGTCAAGGTTAAGTAACCAACAGCTGCTGCCTGAACGGAATATACACCCGGTACAAAATTCGGGATTTCATAATAACCGTTTGCATCTGTGGTAATCTCATAGTAGCCGTCACCTGCAACCAGACCGTTCTCCGGCTCCTCGGTAGCCTCGGTTGCCTCGGTTGCCTCAGTAGATTCCGTCGCCTCGGTAGACTCGGCTGCCGCAGTAGATTCCGTCGTCTCTGTTACCGCCTGCGTAGTCTCTGCTGCCTCAGCAACAGACTCAGTTGTCTCCGTTGCCACCTGCGTGTTCTCTGTTGCTACTTCTGTCTGAGCCTCTACTTCCTCAGCTGTTGCATTGAAACTTGTGAGCTTAAATACAACTGTTGCTCCCGCAACCGGTGCTCCTGTCTCCGGATTGACCAAACGACCAGCCGTTGTGAGCGGTGCTGTGTTGGTAGAAGTATTGTTGCCGTTATCAGCGCTTCCCGTATTAGAAGATCCGCTGTAAGAAGACTCTGTGTAGTTGGATGTTGCTGCTACAGCTACAGCCGCGCTCGCATCTCTTCCCTCTGCTCTACCGAACTTTAAGTAATGCTTGTAAAGTGCAAGCACATCGTAACCGAATGCTGCCTTTAAGTCCGGATATCTGTCTGCGTATGCTCTTGCATCAAAGGTTCCGAAAGAATTTCTTCCCTCATTGAAGCCGTATTTGATGTAGTGGTTCACATATGCATCCCAGTTATCGCCGAATGCTGCATCCAGATCCGGGTACGCTGCTCTGTATTTCTGTACGTCGATAAGTGCTGTGCTTGTTCTGCCCTCTTTCTTACCGAATATTTTATAATGCTTGTACAATACTGTCTGATTCGTGCCGAATGTATCCTTGAGATCACTGTAGGTCTCAGAATAATACTGTGCATCAAATACATCTCTCAATGTTGCCGCAGATACGGTTGCCGTACCTCCGAATGTCAACACACCTGCAAGAACAAGTGCTGTAATTCTGCGAGCCATTCCGCTTCTCTTTGCGGAGCGCTTCGTTTCTGTCTCGTTCAATTCCTTCTTCACTAACATTTCCTCCTTGATTGTTGTGTCGTTACATGCATCATTGTAAATATCTGGAACAAAAAAGCAACCACTTTTTAACAATTTGTTAACACTTTTTTCAATACCAGAACAGAGTATACGGAGTTTCCATGAGAACCAAGTGTGCGCTTGCCGCACACTTGCGCGCCCTCGCGGTATGCAAAGCATTATTTACCTCACCGCGAGGTGTGCATCCCCGCGGAGCGTTTTTGTGTAATAGGAACGGAGTTTCCTATTACACAAAAAAGAGACCCGGCAGATCCGGATCTCTTCTGTACCGCTGGAATTAGTCCTGCGGAATGATTTCTTTTTTGTTGTAAGAGCCACAGTTCTTGCATACTCTGTGAGGCATCATCAGCTCTCCACACTTGCTGCATTTTACTAATGCAGGAGCAGTCATTTTCCAGTTTGCTCTTCTTTTATCTCTTCTTCCCTTGGAAGATTTATTCTTCGGACAAATAGACATTTACTTACACCTCCTTAAATTTGTTAAAGACATCTTGGATTGCTGCCATTCTTGGATCCAGTTCTGTTCTCTGGCAATCGCAGTTCCCCTTATTCAGGTTCATTCCGCACACCTTGCAAATTCCTTTGCAATCTTCTCTGCACAGAACTTTCATCGGCCAGTTCACCAAAATCTCTCCATAGATAAGCTTATCTATATCCAGATTTAATCCAATCAGGTAGTCTGTTTCTTCCATTTCATCATCCACAACTTCCGTTCCGTCCATGCGGAGCTTCTTGTCGATGACAATGTGGATGTCCGTCGGAACTTCCGTAAGACATCTGCTGCACGGGATTGATACTGTAAGATCCGTCTCACCGCTCAAAAGCAGTTCACTGCCCTCGCGGTTCGCAATCCTAAGATCAAACGGCGCGCTCTTCGTGATCGGGAACTCACCAAGCCTCGATACAAATGTATCCTGCTCGATATGAACCTTCTCGGTAACTTCTCTGTTCTCACAAGATACAATCTCTGAAATATCGATCTGCATGGTTTACTCCTTCGCCTCATGCACATGAGGTTTTCACACCTAACCAATTATACATAGGCGTCCCTGGTTTGTCAATCACTTTTTTGCTTTTTTGTCAAGGAATTTTCCTTGACAGCAAAAACTATTTTACAAGCGCTACAGTCTCTCTTGCAATCGCAAGCTCCTCGTTGGTCGGGATCACGCATACCTTTACCTTGGAATCTGCGGTAGAGATGATCGCCTCGTCGCCGTGGGTTGCATCGTTCACTGCCTGATTTACCGTCACGCCGAGATAACCGAGATAAGACATTACCTTCTCACGAACCAGGTTCACGTTCTCACCGATACCCGCGGTAAATGCGATGGCATCTACACCGTTCATTGCTGCGACATAGGAGCCGATGTATTTTGCCACACGATAGCTGAATACCTCGATCGCATTGGTTGCAAGCTCGTTGCCTGCCTCGTGTCCTGCCTGCAAGTCACGGAAGTCAGAGGAGAGACCGGACATTCCCTGTACGCCGGACTTCTTATTTAATACATTCATGATACCTTCGATATCAAGATTCTCTTTCTTTGCGATGAACTCCATGATCGCCGGATCAATATCACCGGAACGTGTTCCCATGACAAGTCCCTCAAGCGGTGTCAGACCCATGGAGGTATCTACGCACTCGCCGTTTAATACGGCACTGATAGATGCGCCGTTGCCGAGATGTGCCACGATGATCTTGGAATTTTTAAGATCCATACCAAGGAACTCTGCGGTACGCTTAGATACAAAGCTGTGGCTTGTTCCGTGGAAACCGTATCTTCTGACCTTGTATTTCTCATAATACTCATGAGGCAGACCATAGAGATATGCTTTCTTCGGCATTGTCTGATGGAAAGCGGTATCGAATACGCCAACCATCGGTACGTTCGGCATCAGCTCCTTGCAGGCATCGATACCGATCAGGTTTGCCGGGTTGTGAAGCGGTGCAAGATCGTTGCACTCCTCGATTGTCTTTAATACTTCCGGTGTCAGAAGTGTAGATGCTGCGAACTTCTCTCCACCGTGTACGACACGATGTCCGACTGCGTCGATCTCGGAAAGGCTTGCGATTGCACCGGTCTTCGGATTCACCAGTGCATCAAGAACCATCTGGATTGCCTGCTTGTGCGTCGGCATTGCAGCTTCTGTAATCTCTTTGTCCAGTCCGGTCTTCTGGTATACCAGTCTTCCGTCGATTCCGATTCTCTCACAGAGACCTTTTGCCATTACCGCTTCGCTCTCAGAATCGATGAGCTGATATTTTAATGAAGAGCTTCCACAGTTGATAACTAATACGTTCATAATATCCTCCTTGTTTTGTGAAGCAAAATCCGAGCCCTCTGGCGAGGAGAGGATCTGCCTCCTTGTTTTGCGAAGGTCTGTCTCTCACAGACCGCATATAATTTTAGTATACGCTTGTCACGCCCGCGAAACAAGCCAGTAATTGCCAGTTTCTTTGTACAAAATGAAAAACAGCCTGACAAAAATTTAACAGTCACACCCCGCTTTCGTGTTCGTCAACCCGCACCGCGTGCACCACAAACCGCAGCCCGTCACCCGAGCAGGTGGACAGTGTCAGAACCTTATCATCCTTTCCCACCGTAACGCCCGTATCCTTGTAGGAGGACTTAAGCAGTTCTGTGAGGAACCCGTCAAAAGTCTCATCCGGCAGATATCCGGTCGTATAGACATCCGAATCTTCCGGGACATCACTGTACGCAAAAATCTGATAGCGGTAGGCTGCATCCTCCGTAAACACGGTAAAATACGCATTTTTTTCATAAAAGCCGTCGTTTTTATATTGTTTCAGCGAACCGAACATGCTTCCGTTTTTCATGTTGTGTCCGTACAGAATCGTGTGGCAGTCGTTAAAATCGGGGACGTTGTTCCCCTCCATAAAAATGCAGCCGGATTTCGACGCATTTCCATAGAGATCGGTATGCAGGTAGGTCTCGTCATCCCCGGAATACAGAATGGGATAATCGATCTGCTCTATATTGTCAAAATAAATCCAACCGATCACATCCGGATTTGCTTCCTTTAGCGTCTCAAAATCCACCTGCAATGCCTCATACCATGCCGGCAGCTCCTCTCCCTCCTCCGCCGGATCATCCGAAGATGTCCCCGGCTGTCCGGTCACATAAGCCTCGCGCAGCGCCTCGTAGGTATCGTCCGCCCGCTTGTACGCGAGCAACGCCGGGATCAGTTCATAAAGGGCTGCCGCAATCAGCAAAAGCCCTGCCGCAATCAGAAGAATCGATCCAATGTTTCTGTTTCTCTTCACATGAAATGCTCCTTTTTCTTTTTTTCTATTTCACAGTATGCTATGATAGCTACAGTTTTTATTACATTGCAGTACGGGAGGATCCGCCATGAACGTCATTGGCATTATCGCAGAATACAACCCATTCCACAACGGGCACGCCTATCAGATCGCGCATGTCAGAAAAAATCTTCACGCCGACTATATCGTTGTCGCCACAAGCGGCGACTATGTACAGCGCGGAGAGCCCGCCCTTCTGGACAAATACACCCGTGCCCGCATGGCGCTCTCCTCGGGTGCAGATGTCGTGCTCGAGCTTCCCGTACTCTGGTCCACCGCTTCCGCAGAGCTTTTCGCGGACGCCGGAATCTCCCTCTTTGAGAAAACGGGCTGCGTAAACGGCATCTGTTTTGGCGCTGAGAGCGGCGACCTTGCCCTCCTTCGCCGCATTGCGGACGTTCTCGCGGATGAACCGGCGGATTTAAAGGCTTCCCTGAAGCACAACCTAAAATCCGGCAGTACATTCCCAAAGGCAAGGGAAGCTGCCCTGCTCTCGTATTTTTCCGGCTCCGCCGGTCAGGATGGCGCCCTGCCCGTATCCGCAGAGACGCTCTCCTCCCTGCTCGCCTCCCCGAACAACATACTGGCTCTGGAATACTTAAAAGCGCTGCGCCGCCGCGCGTCTTCAATCACACCCTATCTGCTAAAGCGGGAGGGTGCCGCGTACCACGAAACGTCCATCCTCTCCGGTGCATCTGCCATCCCAGCCTCGGCATCCGCGATCCGGCATACACTCTTCGCCGACGCTGCCGGAGCATGTGGGAATTCTGCCGACGGGATTCTGCGTCATGCCATGCCGCAGGAAGCACTGGCCATCCTGCAGGACTACCGGGCAGATTTTCCGCTGCTGTGCGCCGATGACTTTTCCGGCATTCTGGGGTATCTGTTGTTAAGCAGTTCTGCCACGCAGCTCGCCCAGACCGCCGATTCCTCCCCGGAGTTTGCCAACCGCATGCGAAACCAGCTTCCTTATTATACCTCTTTTTGCTCCTTCGCGTCACGGTTAAAAAGCAAAGAAATGACGCTCACGCGCATCAACCGCATTTTGCTGCACTCCATCCTTGGCATTACTTCTTCTGATTACGCATGCGGCAATGCCTTGGATAAAATTCCCTACCTGCGCATTCTCGGCTTTCGGGAAAGCGCCGCTCCCCTGCTTGCCGCACTAAAGGCATCCGCTGCAGTTCCACTTATCACACGGCCATCGCAGGCACCAAAGCTTTTGTCCCCGGATGCCATGCGAATATTTGAGCACGATGTGTTTGCCGGAAATCTCTATCTACAGATGCGCAATCAAAAAGGCGGCACGCCTCTGCGTGCCGCCCGTATGCAGGAGCATGACGTTCCCCCCGCCTCCGAATATCAGCGGCAGATCGTCATCCTGCCATAGTGCAGTCTCATTTTTTTGTCTTTTTTCCAAATACGGCGGCGGACAGCAGTGCTACCAGCGGAACCGTGCACACGATCCCCACGCTTCCCGCAATGCACTGGATAATCTCGATCGCCACAAAGTCCGTATTCATCAGCTGCTGAAAGCTGACATCATAGGAGTAGATCATCAACATCATGTTCAGCGATGTCCCGGCGACTGCCAGGATTAGCGTATTCGCCATGGTTCCCATCGCATCTCTTCCGATATTCATCCCGGAGGCAAACAGCTTCGCCATGCCAAGCGACCGGTCCACCTGATGGATCTCCGCCACCGCGGAACAAATACTCATCGCCACATCCATCACGGCTCCCATACACGAAATCAGAATACCGCACAAAAACAGATCCCGGATCTTCAGTTCCGTGGTGCTTGTGATCAGAAGCAGTGTCTCCGCCTCATCCATCTGGTAGGTCGTAATCGACATGGCATTCTGCGCGATCAGTGCAAACACTGCTCCCGCAAGCACACCCAGCATGCTTCCGATTGCCGCCACAACCGTCTTGGTCGAGACGCCGTCTATCAGGAGGAAGCTGACGAAATTGCAGACCAGAATGAGCAGAATAGTGACCGCCAGCGGCGAGTAACCCTTCAGCGCAAGCGGCAGTAAAATCCAGAGGATACATACCACGGTAAACGCCAGCCCCGCCACAGATTTTGCACCTTTTTTCCCTCCGATCAATACGAGAAGCAGCACAAACGCCACGATGCAGCCAATCATCTGCGGAACGCGGTAATAATTGTAGACCGAGACCTGATATTCGTCCTCCCCCGTCGTGTCGATGCGGATAGAGACTTTATCCCCCGCCGCCACCCTGACGTTGTACAGGGAGCTGAAATAATTTTCCACAATAGCCGTGTCGCCCTTGTAACGTCCGGTAAGGATCTCGACCTCCAGCGTCATACTTCCCCGCCAGATTCCGTCCAGCTCCTCATCCACCGTCTTGTGATCCTCCACAACCCGCAGGACTCTTCCGACCTCATAGTCCGTCCCCGCCATGTTGCTGCTCCGGTAAACCGGTCTGTCTTTATTCGCGAACCAGATCAGTCCGCAAAAAGCAACGGCAGCCAGTGCCAGAAGCACCAGGCTGCGTATCTTGCTCTTTTTGAAATTCATGTTTTAACCACCCTTATTTCAAAAATATCCTTTTTTTGCGTGCTGCCGCTGCAAGCAGAACCATACCTGCAAGAAGCATCATCACTGCTGCTGCAAGCGGAGTGTCATCTCCCGTCTGCACTGCAGGCATCTGATCCAGCACCACCACATAATCGGATGCATGTACAAAGGTAAGCTCCACATTTCCGTTTGCATCTACTTTTCCGGAAGATGCCAGTTCCAGCCGTCCCTTTGCTTCATTGTAATAATATAACTTTGCATACATGCCCGCATACTGTGTTCCCACCGGCAGCGTCATCACTGCGGTAAAACCGAATGCGCCGTCATGGTTTAAGCTGATCTGGAAATAAGTTCTTCCCGCCGCGGTCTGTCTCGCAAGCGCATCCGGCACGGCATGGCTGTTGATCGTCACACCAAAGTCCATATCCGGAACCGTATCCGATGTCACGTTTCTTCCGTCAATCGTCCACACGATTCCATTTGCCAGCCTAAATACCAGACGTACATCCCTTCCGCGCACTGCCGCAATGACATCTCCCGGCACAGAAACACCGTCTGCAAGGAGAACCGTGACTGTGCTGCCGGCGGATGCCGCTGTCACTCTGTTTCTGACCGGATCCCAGTCATTCTGCGAAGCAACCGTCACCGCATCTGTCGTCTGTCCGTCCGATACAGTCACGCTGCCGCTTACACTTCCTCCATTTCCATTTCCGTCCGCGCTGTCAGTTCCGCTGTCTGACGAACCTGTATCTCCCGGTGTCTCCGTATCCGGTGTCTCGGTATTGCCCGGCGTCTCCGTGTCATCCGGCATCTCCCCGGACGTCACTTCCACGATCTCATCGCAGTTTCTTACACGCAGACAGGTCACTGCCTCGTCCGAGGTTCCCTCCGGATGTGCATAGACCACGCCGACCGCCGACACGCGTTTTCCTGTCGACACAACCGATGCGAGTTCATTCTTTCCTGTCGTTGCCGATAAGATATATCCGTCGATGAAAATATTGGCATTGACGCCGCTGCCGTCATCCAGCCAGAACTGTGATACGCCGGTGCCCGCCGCATCATAGAGTACATCCGTTACCGTTCCCTCCACCTGTACCAGCTTACCGCCGGACTTTTCATAGTCCATGGCGTCTTTTGCCGACAGTTTCTCCGGTGCAATCACCTTCGGCTCCTCGTCCAGAATCCGGCTGCTTATCACCTTAAGCTCTTTATCGCCCTGGTAGGCGTCCACATATCCGGTAATCTCCACCTTGGTTCCGATGGCAAGTCCGCTCTCCGCATACGGGAAAATATCAATTCCCGCGGTGTCGTCCTGGATATAGATCGTATCAAAGAAGGTGTTGCCCTCCACGGCTGTTCCTGCGGTCACATAGCCTTCCACACGGTAAACATCGCCCGCTGTGCCGTTCTTACGAACCTCTGCAATGGTAGACAGCGGAAGTTCCACTTTCACTTCGTCTAAAATATTTTCTGCAATTGTGCGGTTTAAGTATGGCAGATCCCAGATATTGTCCAGTTCTGCCTTCACCTCAAAGTCAGAGATAAAGACCGTTCCGGCAACAAATACATTTGCACCGCTTCCCAGTGTCTCATGTGCGAGTGCTACCATATTGCCTTTTTCCACATACGTCGGGCTTCCGGTAACTCTGTTTCCCGCATCATCCTTGCAGTCGATCGAATACGTTGTATCATATCCGCTCACAAGCGCTTCCGCACGTCCGGCTGTCACCGCATCCGCATCCAGCGCCACGGTACATCCGCTGTACGCACTGTACTCCTGCTCCTCGCTTGCGCCGCGCAGATATCTGGAATCCTTGTTGTAGGTTCCTTTCAGATATAAGCGGTACGGCTGTCCGCCGTTGTTCGTCTCGTCGTACGCCTCGTCGCTGTTTAATCTGGTCGATGCCCCGATCGCAGCCAAAAGCTTATTCATCTCTGTCGCTGTCTGTCCCGAAGTAGAATCCTGATAATCGGCAATACCGCAGGTAATCAGCGTACCGCCATTGTCGGTATAGTCTTTTACCATCTGGATAAAGCTGTCTTCAAAATGCGACACGGTGTAATCTCCGGCATTTGCTGTCCCGGATTTCTTCGCCGGTGCCGAGATCACAAGCAACGCACAGTTTGCAAGCATCTCCGGCGTAATCTCGTCTGTGACCACTTCCACCTTGACGTTCTTTGCTCCCGCAATCGCCGTAAAGTTTCCGACGTTACCGCCATAGTAACCGGTCACATAATCGTTGTAATGGGTTCCGTCGATGATAACCTTTGTCACCATCTCCGGTGTCGCGTAGCTTAATTTTAAGACGCTCTTGTATACCTTCTGCACGCCGTTCATCGTCGCATGCACAACTGCTGTCATCTCCATGCTGCCGACGCCGTCATAGGTATAGTCAAAGCTGTAGCTTCCCGTGCTCATGGATGCGACGCTTCCCAATCCTGCTGCGGCAAGATCCGCCTCATGTACGGTCTCTCCGCCCACCTCAAACGTTATGGAATCAATCGCGAGCTCGCTGTTTTCATTATTATAGAGTCCAAGGTTCACCGTCAGCGGCTCTCCCCTTACCGGAAGCACCTCGTCCGTGGAAAAGCTGTCAATTCCTGCCGCCTCCACAGAGCCTACCCATACCGGTGCCGTCACGGCGATATCACTGTCCGCTTCCACAACCTTAATATAGTAATAGGAATAATCATTTTTCACATCAAAGGTGACCGTCTCCTCGTTTCCGGAAACATTTTTCTCGGCAAGCACCAGTCCTCCGTTTGTGATGACCTGTACTTTACCGATGGACGCATCCGTCGGATCACTTAAGTCAACGGAAAGATGTACGGTATCTCCGGTCGCTCCATCCTCTAAAATGGAACCCATGATGTAGCCGTCCAGCGTGTAATAGATGCTGAGGTCGTTATCCTCTGTCGCATACACGCGGTAATTGCGCATGGCATCGTAAATATTTTCCTGCGTCAGGCTGTCCACAAGGACAACGGAACGCGCCGTGTTTGCATCGCCCCACAAGCCCTTATGGTTATCCTGGTTGTTGGTCGGAGCAAGATGCCAGCCCTTGTCCAGCGCGCGCTGGTAATACTCGTAGGACGGGAAGTAACCCGAACTTCCGATCGCACCCTCGCCGTTTCCGACCTCGATCGTCGTAATCAGCTTGTCGATCTCCTCGTCATAGTATGCGAAATCGCTGAAATCACCGAACGTCGTTCCCGGGTGGTTAAACTGGCTGATGGAATCCGGCTGTGTCTTTAAGGTCGCGTAATAATTCTGCAATGCCGTGCTGTAAGTTTTGTACTCATTCTGGGTACGGCTCTGGAAGCCTTCGGTGTTAAACGTATTGATGTGTCCAAGTCCGTTCGACCAGGTCATCTCAAACCCATAGATGCACACAAATCCGCTTGTCGTATACTGCGTGGCAAGCGCATGGCCTTCCTTCCATTCCTCACTCATCGAGCCGTCCGAGATGGACGCGCTGTCCGCATTGTCAAACGAGTTGGAGTGATCTGTCACCGCAACAAAATCCAGATTGTCAACGTTCGTTGCATGCTGGTATGCATCCTCACAGCTTCCCGCACCGTCCGAATAGGAAGTGTGGGAATGTAACTGTCCAAAGTAAATCTGATATTTTTCGTTTGTGCGCTCGGTAAAGGAAAGTGTGAGCACACTGCTGTCCAGGTAACCGTCTTTGACGGCTTTCACCTTATAGGTAACCGGAAGCTCTGTCAGGACGAGCTTTTCGGTATAATCCTGCCAGGTTGCACCGTCGTCCGCGGAATACTGAATCGTCGCACCCTCGGTCTCACAGGTGAGGTTCACCGCGGTATTTTTCACCACGCTGCCGCCGTTCGGCGTTGCTTTTACCGTTGCCACCTGTGCCTGCTGATAAGAGAATGTACGGCGGATGCTGTCCTTATAGCCGTCCTTTGTCGCATAGGCAGTCACAACTGCCGGAAGGTCTGCAAGCTTTGGCTTCGCCGACGCATCATAGATCTGCTCCGCGCCGCCGTTTACACTGTAATGGATTGTTACACCCTCCGTGGCGCTTGTCAGTGTCAATTCACTGCCCACAGCTACCACGCCGCTCTGCGGTTCTGCTGCCACATATCCGCAGAGATCTGAGGCGATCAGCGGATTGCCTGTCACTGTCACCGTGTCCATACGGATCACTCCGCCCGCTGCCGGTGCCTTATCTCCCTTGGCAGAAAGGCTGCCCGGGACCATGCGGATGTAGAGACGGTCTGCATTCGCCGCCTCGTTCGGAATATCAAACGTGAACGAAATATAGTTTGCCGGCGCAAGGCTTGTCTTTGCCACACCGTCGGTAATTTTCTCCACGGCGCTCACTTCCTGCGGCTCACCGCCCACGTATTTCGTGTACTTATAAGCATAGGTTCCTGTGGAAAGGTTTTTAAAATCCACACCGTCCGTAGAATACTGCATCTGGAAGGAACCTGCTCCGGTGTTGCTTGCGCGAAGCCGGAAGGAAAGTACCATGTTGGCATAGCCCGTTGTCGGCATCACAAACTGCGCATAGTCATTGCTTCCGCTTCCAATGCCCTTTCCTCCCATATAATAGGAAGTCGAACCGGTGGAAGTGCTTGTGGCCTCGGTATACGGTGCCACTGCCGCTCCATTTACCACCGCCGAATATATAGCATCCGCATCCAGCAGATCATTTGCATTGAGAGAATCTCCTGCAATTCCGGTATCTGCCGTCACACCTGCCGTCTTGTAATCTGCCGTTCCGGACCACTGTGCCACGTTTTCCGTGACGGACTCGTCCGCGCGGATATGAACCGACGGTGTTCCCTCATCGATCAGATAAAAATAGAATACATACGCCGCATCCGAAGATGGTTTGTAGCTGTATGTCGTAAAACCGCTGTAATATTCCAGATACTGTTCTGTGGTATTATTATATTTTGCGTTGGCATTGATCACATAGTATCCGCCGTTCTCATTTGCCTTCTGCAGCTTCCAGAGACTGTAATCTCCCGCCGCGTCCGCAAACGTCACGGAGCTGCCCGTTGCGCCGGACGTCAGATATTTTCCACCGCATGTAAAAGTATAATAGCCGTTTTCATCCACGGAAACCGTAAGTTCTGCCGCATCTTCCGGAATGGCAAGCGCACCGTCCGCCGCAGTCGCTGACACGCCCTTTAACTTCTTGCCGCTTGCGGTCTGGGAGAGCACGCTTCCGGTTCCGTTGTTCTCGTAATAGAGGGCAACCATATTTCCGTCCGAAAGTGTGGTGGCAAGTGCCGCCTCCTTGCTCTTTGCACCCTGTTTTACCGCGTAGGCAAATTCTGCCGTCTCACTCGTCTCATAACCTTCGAGTTCGGCTGTCGCGTAGATCGTCACATCTTCCTCGATCACAAGCGCTTCGGTGTATGTCTTGTCTGCACTGTCCAGATCGGTATGGTATGTGATCGTTGCTCCCTCCGTCGCACAGGAGAGCTCCACCTTCGTACCGGCTTCCACATCTCCCGGCTCCACGGAAGCTTTGACTTTGGAACAGACCGTTCCGTCTGTCGCCGCCTCGCCCTGTGTTCCGGTGACTACAATGTTGTTGATGCTGGTCACACCGTTCGTGCCGACTGTACTCTGGTTCACACTCGTGTTTCCCTGCATCGTCACACGCAGTGTAAACGCTTTTCCGGACAGCGCCGCCGGGAGTGCCGTCTGCTGATACACCGAGGCTAGACCCGTACTTAAGGTCACATCCGTTCCGCTGATCTTTGTCCAGCTCGCTCCGTCAATGGAATATTCCAGTGCAAAGTTGGCAGGACCGGTTCCGCTGGAGCGCATGTCTGCGGAAAATTTCAAATCTGTGTAACCTGCAGCATTGACCGCAACCGTAAAGCCCGTTCCCTCGCTCCATCCTTTTGCTGCGATTCCCTTGCTGAATCCGCTGTAAGATACTCCGCTTACGTCAAGCGTTCCGCTGCCCGCTGTCGCTGCTGCCGGAAGTCCCGCTTCCGGTGCCGCCGTATAACTGAAGGCCGCAAGGCTTTCTGCACCCGCCGTCTGGATGAGCGCCGTATTCTGGTCTGCCCCAGACTCCGTATTCTGTACCGCATCCGCCTGCGCTGCACCATCTGTCTGCGCTGCATCCGTCTGCACTGCATCCTCTGTCTGCGCTGCGTCCGTCTGACCGGCGTTCCCTGTCTGCGCCGCACTTTCTTGATTTATTGTGTTCTGTGCACCTTCCGTGCTGTCTGCTCCGCTCTCCTCTGCCGGTGACGGATTTTCCGCCGCTTCACTTCCGGCCGCTGTCTGCACCTCTGCCGCATACGCCGTAACAAAAGACGCATCTCCTGCTACCGTCGAAAACACCATGCAGAATGCGAAGAAAAGCGCACATATGTTTTTCCAATGATTCTTTTTCTTCATTTTCACAACTGTTCCTCTCATTTTTTGTATGTAAAATAAACTGTAACGTTTATGAATCTTCTCTTCTACCCTTGTCCGGTAAAACCTTGTAAAAAAAGTGTAAAAAAGAATCTCGCTTGCGAGATTCTCCGCGCGCGAGCGGTTCGCAAAGCGATATTTTCCCTACCGCGAGCCGCGCATCCTCGCGGAGCGTTTTTTATTTCATAGGAAGGTTCTACTTTCACACATGAATGTATCACGGTATTTCCTATGAAATAAAAAAGGGCTGATGCACCCTGCATACATCAGCCCTCTTTGGCTCTTCCTAGTGATGGAACAGGCGGATGCCCGTAAATGCCATCGCCATATGATATTTATTACAAGTCTCAATCACATGATCGTCGCGGATGGAACCGCCCGGCTGTGCCACATACGCAACGCCGCTTCTGTGTGCGCGCTCGATATTGTCGCCAAACGGGAAGAACGCATCCGATCCAAGAGATACCTCTGTGTTCTTATCCAGCCATGCCCGCTTCTCCTCTGCGGTAAACACAGGCGGCTTTTCTGTAAAAATATTCTGCCATGCGCCTTCTGCCAGCACATCCATGTAATCCTCGCCAATATAGAGGTCAATGGCGTTGTCCCGGTCTGCACGTTTGATGCCCGGCTTAAACGGAAGGGAAAGTACCTGCGGCGACTGACGCAGCCACCAGTTGTCCGCCTTGGAACCGGCAAGTCTCGTGCAGTGGATTCTGGACTGCTGCCCCGCTCCGATACCGATCGCCTGACCGCCCTTGACATAGCACACGGAATTGGACTGCGTGTATTTTAAAGTGATCATCGCAATGGCAAGATCTCTCTTCGCCGCCTCCGGAATCTCCTTGTTCTCCGTCACAATATTGTCGAAGAAATGTTCATCGATCACCAGCTCATTTCTTCCCTGCTCAAATGTGATTCCGAACACTTCCTTGTGCTCGATCGGTGCCGGCACATAGTCCGGATCGATCTCGATGACATTGTAATTGCCGTTTTTCTTCGCCTTTAAGATCTCAAGCGCCTCATCGGTGTAACCCGGGGCAATGACGCCGTCCGATACCTCCCGCTTGATGACAAGCGCTGTCTCCTTGTCGCAGACATCCGAAAGAGAGATAAAATCACCAAACGAGGACATGCGGTCTGCACCGCGCGCACGAATATAGGCATTTGCAAGCGGTGTAAACTCCACATCCATGTCATCCACCCAGTAGATCTTGCGCTCCACCTCGGAAAGCGGAAGTCCGACTGCCGCGCCCGCCGGCGACACATGCTTAAACGAGGTCGCTGCCGGAAGACCGGTTGCCTTTTTTAACTCGGACACGAGCTGCCAGCCGTTGAATGCATCCAGGAAATTGATATAACCCGGTCTGCCGCAAAGCACCTTGATTGGCAGTTCGCCGTTCTCCATATAGATTCTGGACGGCTTCTGGTTCGGGTTGCAGCCATATTTTAATTCTAATTCTTTCATGATCCTATTCTCCTCACACGTTCTTGTTGATGATTCTCGTCTCGTATTTTCCGGTCTCAATCTCAATATAACGCACAAACAAAGATACTTTATTGTCTGCGTTTAAGTTCTCCCAGACCGTGTTCGTGAAGGTGTCGATGTCTCCCTCGATGCCGACAAGCTTCGGCTCTCCCTCAAAACTCGGCAGCGGATTGCCGTCTCCCATGTATGTATGGATAAAATGTCCCTCGCCGGCCACCGGATTCTGGTATGCAAACGTATAGCGGTTGCAGGCTTCCGGATTGCCGTTGTTGCTTTTTAAAATGGACATCGCGTAATTGTAGGTATTGTTCTCGATGTGCATGATACCGGAAATCCGCGGTGTATAGTTCGGCGCGTCCGGCTCAAACTCTCTGGTGCGCAGCGCCTGCTCGAACGTCTGCTGCTTGTCCATCAGTTCATAGATCGTATCGGTCTGATCGCCGTTTGTCACGATCGTCTTGTTGCCAAGCACGCGGACCGGTGCATAAATGATGAGGCTCGGATCTGTCAGCTTGGACGGATCAAATGCCTGTGTGCGGATTCCTTCACCATCCTCCACAAAGACCCTGTTGCGGCTGTTCTCGCTTCTTCCCATGATAAAGTAAGCGGTTACCGCATATTTTCCATCCCCGGATCTGCCAATCACAATTCCTCTTCCCGGATATGTATTGGACGAAAGTTCCTTCGCAAGTGACATCATCTTCATGATTTTCCTCCTTCACATCACACATTGCTGCATTGATTGCCTTCTTCCATCTTATCATGCGGATTTTCTTTTTACAAGGAATGCGCTGTCATTAGTATCATGAATTTATTTACTGAATTCTATTAGTTTTACTTATCTATATCGCGAAGCGCCTGCATCAGAAGCCCGGCGCGGTTCTTCCACCTGTGCCGCTTTTCTGCCATCCGATATCCCCGCTCCGCCAGCTCTGCCATCCGCACCGGATCCTCAAGCAGGCTTACCACCTGATCCGGAAGCTGCTCTAACGCCCTCAGGGAGTAAAAACAGATATTTTCTCCGTCCCGGCACTCTTCCCGCAGATACCGGCTGTCGTCCGTGAGCGCCGCCGTTCCCTGCAGCATCGCCGTAAAGACGCGGTCATGCGCTCCGTCTTTGAACCAGGGCATCACGTTTAACGCGATCCTGGCATCACGCATCGCCTGCACACACGCCGCCGAGTTCACTTTTCCGCCGCTCGTCCGCACGTTCTGCGGCTTTTTGCAGTGAATTTTCTCCCAGTCTGCTCCAAATACCCGCACTATGATACCGGCATCCGCGAGCGTCTGCACTACTTTTTCCCGGAAATAGCTGCGGGCAAACAGATCAATCCAGATCATCCCAGACATCGCTGCGCAAAGCTGCTCTTCCGGCACTGCCCCAAGCTCGTTGCGGATGTGCCGCTCCATAACCGCATCTACAGACTGCGCGGGATCCGCGATCAGATCCTCCGTGATCCGCCGGTAAAAGATCCGATAATCGTCATCCAGCGCCTTTACTTTTTCCTCGAGCATCTCCATCGACACATAGTTGGCCGCAAATACAAGGTCAAAGGTTCTCTGCCCATACAGCACAGGCTCTGGCACATCCGCTCTGTGCGTTCCGTGTTCCCCGTCTCCATGCGAAAAAAGGAGTTCATTGCCCGCCAGCGGCAGGAACTCCACCTTCACCCCCGGGTAAAAACGCCTCACATAGCCGACGTGCTCTCTGTCCACACAGAATACCCGCATCCGCTCCCCGGCTTCCTTCAGACAGCTGTGATAGTAGAGCGGATGATCCACCAAGATATTTAAGACGGGAAGGTTCTCCTCCTGCCAGATACTGCGTCCGCTCTCCGTCTGAAACACAGCCTCCCCGCGCAGCCCGATGAAATTAAAGGTGACAAGTGCCGTCTCTTCCCGGTCCAGAAAATGCAGCATTACATCCATCGACTCATACATCCGCTCATAGTCGATAAAGCAGGTCTCATACCCGTTCCTCTCCAGTTCTCGTGCAATCTGTTCGGAAAAATACCCCAGCGTCTCCACCGCATTTTTTATGAAAATGATTTTTCTGATCTCTGCCATTCTGCCCTTCCTCTGTCCGGATAAAGGAAAAACAACCTCCCTGAATCATCCTTTCGGATTCTGTCTGATCAGAGAAGGTTGTTTTCCATCACTTATTTTCTATGACTCACATTCGTTTTTGATTTAATTCTTGAAGCTGTGGATCGGCGCCGGGATTCTGCCACCGCGGTTGATGAACGCGTCACAGGAGAACTGGTTCACCGGCATGATCGGCGCATAGCCGAACAGTCCGCCAAATTCTACCGTATCGCCCACCCCTTTTCCGATAACCGGAATCAGGCGCGCCGCGGTCGTCTTCTGGTTGACCATGCCAAGCGCCATCTCATCGGCAATCATACCGGAGATGGTCGTCGCCTTGGTGTCTCCCGGAATCGCAATCATATCGAGTCCCACGGAACATACGCAGGTCATCGCCTCAAGCTTCTCAAGGGTGATCGCTCCTGCCTGTACCGCATCGATCATGCCCTGATCCTCGCTGACCGGAATAAAAGCACCGCTTAATCCGCCGACATAGGAGGAAGCCATCACGCCGCCCTTTTTCACCTGATCGTTCAGCATGGCGAGCGCCGCAGTCGTTCCCGGTGCTCCTGCATACTCAAGTCCGATCTCACAGAGAATGTCCGCCACGGAATCGCCGATCGCCGGTGTCGGCGCCAGAGACAGATCCACGATACCAAACGGGATATTAAGAAGTCTGGATGCCTCCTGTGCCACCAGCTGTCCAACTCTCGTCACCTTAAACGCCGTCTTTTTGATGGTCTCACAGAGCACCTCAAAGTTCTCGCCACGCACTTTTTCCAGAGCGGTCTTCACCACTCCCGGTCCGCTGACACCGACGTTGATGATCGCATCCGCCTCCGTCACACCGTGGAACGCGCCTGCCATAAACGGGTTGTCATCCGGTGCGTTGCAGAATACAACAAGCTTCATGCAGTCCGCAGAATCTCGGTCCTTTGACTGCTCTGCAAGCTCTAAGAGGATCTCTCCCATCAACTTGACCGCATCCATATTGATACCGGTCTTCGTGGATGCAAGGTTCACCGAACTGCAGACACGCTCTGTCCGGCAGAGTGCCATCGGAATCGAGTGAATCAGCATCTCATCCGCCTTCGTCATACCCTTCGACACCAGTGCCGAATAGCCGCCGATCAAGTTTGCTCCAACTGCCTTGGCCGCGCGATCCAGCGTGTCCGCGATCGTCGCAAAATCCTCCGGCGTCTTGCAGGCTGCGCCGCCCACCAGCGCAATCGGTGTCACGGAGATACGCTTATTGACAATCGGTATCCCGTACTCGTTCTCAATCTTCTCTCCGACTGCCGCCAGATCTTTCGCCACGGTCGTGATCCGGTTATAGATATTCTCATTGAGCTTTTTTAAATCAGAATCAATACACTCCAAAAGACTGATACCAATCGTGATGGTACGGACATCGAGATTCTCCTGCTCCACCATCTTGTTGGTCTCATTTACTTCCCATATGTTAATCATTCCGTCTATCCCTTTCTGTGGACGTTATGTCCATCGGTCGATCTTCCCGCACATCTGCCTAGATTCTGTGCATTTTTTCAAAAATCTCTTCCTTCTGACATTTGATGGACACGCCGATCTGCTCCCCTACTGCATCCAGATCCTTCTGGCAGTCCCCGAAAGTTCTCGACGACTGACTCATATCCACAATCATCATCATATTAAAAAATCCGGACACGATCGTCTGCGAAATATCCAGAACATTGATATGATTCTCCGAAAGGTAGGTACATACCTTTGCAATAATACCGACGGTATCTTTTCCAACGACTGTTATGATTACCTTGTCTACTGTATTCTCCATGCCAATCTCATTCCTCCTGCTTCCACGTTATCACTTTATCGTATTAACACTGATTATAATACACAGGGCTTTTATAAGTCAATGCTTTTAGATTGCTTTTGTGCCAGGGCAGCATCATCATTCTCTTATTCACCCGGTAGACGCGCACACCGTCCGTCAGCCGGATCACAAGCTGATCGTGCGTCACCCGCCGGAAAAACTGCACGCTCTGAATTCTCTCCCCCGGGAAAAACAAAAACCCATACGGGTCGAGTCTGCCGGTGAGATCATTCACCACGATCACAGAAATGCCCGTCCTGCCGAAATGAATGACAAAATGCTGCACCTCAAGCATCGTCGCCATCATCGTCCGCATAAAGGAATACTTTGGCAGAATCACCGCATAGATTGATGCATGGTCGGTGTAAGGAATATTCCTGGCGTATAGATAATTCTGAATATCGGATTCTTTGATCATCTTGTTCGTACTACCTCAATTCCGGCGCCTGCCTCCAAAAGAGCTCTTCGCCTGTTTCTTTTATGATATCCGTGTCTGCCGGCATATGCAATTTCTTTTCTCCCACCTTAGAACCGCACCAGCTCGGACGGCTCGTCTCTCTTTGCCACATACATCGGGAAATCATCTCCTTTATACGGATTATCTCCCATCGTCACTTCCAGCCGCACCGTCTCGTACGCAAGTTCCGCGTAGTTATTTTCCTTGGACAGATGTCCTAAAAAGACCGTGCCGAAATGATCGTGCAGCACCTCCCCGAGCAGCCGCCCGGAAAGCTCGTTGGACAGGTGTCCCTTTTCTCCGAGAATACGCTGTTTTAACGGATACGGATAGCTTCCGACCTGCAGCATATGTACATCATGATTCGCCTCGAGAAGAAGCACGTCAATCCCCTTCAACTTCTCCACAATATGGTCGTCATAAATTCCCAGATCCGTCATGACCGCCATGGATTTTCCGGGCTGCTTCATCTTATACGCCACCGGCTCAGCCGCGTCATGCGAGATGGCAATCGGCTCGATCGTCATATCTCCGATCGTAAAATCCTCTCCCGCATGAATCTCATGAAACAGGGCGGGATCGATCATTCCGACGGATTTGGTGTGCAGTATCGCATCGATCGTCCCCGGAGTCGCATACATCGGCAGACCGTAACGTCTCGCGAGGACGCCAAGTCCCGCGATATGATCCACATGCTCATGTGTAATCAGAATTCCCTGCATCTCTTCCGTTTTCAGATCAATCGAATTCAGACCGGATTCAATCCGCTTTCCGCTGATTCCGGCATCCACCAAAACATGGCATTCGTCTGTTCCCACGCAGATACAGTTGCCACTGCTGCCGCTTGCTATACTGCATAATTCCATTTTATTTCTTCCACTCTCTATCTGTTAATTTCCTGCCAGCGAAGCTCGATCTGATCTCCCTCGGAGAGCACTGCCGAATACTGTGCCTGCTGTCCGTTCAGTTTTGTGATGATCGCTCTTCCCGCAGATGCCGTTAAATCAAAATCGTAAAAATCAAAAATATCTACAAAGATATAGTTCTTCTTTCCGGTCAGGCGTACCGGCTGCTGATTGATAAATACAACCAGTTCCAGATCCGTCTTCTGCGAAGCCTGCTGCGCTTCCCCTTCGGACGGCTGCTCTGCGCCGCTCTCTGCTCCTGCGGCATCCGCCTCTGATGACGGTGCCTGTGGCATTCCATGCTCCGCTTTCTCTGAATCTGTACCGTTCTGTGCCTCGTTCTCGGCGGCATCCACTTCCTCCGCTGTCTCAGCCGGGATCTCATCCGCTGTCTGCTCCGTCCCGCCAGCCGCAGCCGTCACAGGCTGCTCCGCGATCGGAAGTTCTGCCGGATCCACCGCCGCTGCTCCAAAGGAAAGCACCACCCAGTCCACGGAAAAGTTCTCGTACACAAGACTCTCCATGGTTGCCACGCGGTTATTCACAAGGATCTCATGATCCATATCCACTTCCACATCCATAAATGCCGCCAGCTGCTCCACGGTATAGAAGCTTCTCGTCTCAACCGCATCGCCCTCTTTGATCTCATAGGACGGCAGTTCCAGACTTCCGTTGACTTCCAGGCACTTCGGACAGCGCACAATCCTGCCGTTGACGACCACCTTCATATCCGAAGAGGAATACTCATCCAGCTGCTCTAAGGTACAAACCGCCGCTTCACCCTGTGTCGACGCTTCGATCACGATGTCGCTGTTCGGCTCCAGCGGGGTGTTGATGTTGACCAGACGGTCATTCATATAGATCTCGGCGGACTCTCCCAGTTCACCTCTGACAATCCGCGGTGTGCCGTTCACGGTAAAATTAAGTTCCTTACCGCGCTTCGGGAACAGTTCCTCATTCGGGAAACCGGCCTGCAGAGCCGCATCCACGATCGTAAGCTTATTGTTGTCATACAGCTTGATCCGCTCCCCGTTAAAGCGCACCATGATAAAGCTGTTTCTCTGATCGTAATAATTTAGGCAGATACCAATCGGCGTGACGAGCAGCGGGTCCTTCTGGATCTCTGTCTGAAGGAACGTCACTTCCTGAAGCACTTCCTCACCGCGCAGCGCCACACGCTCTGCCGGCAGATCAAGCTTCTTGGCAAGCATCTCCGTGTAGCCGTGGATCTTACCGCCACCGCCGACGATAAACGCCGCACTGACGCTCTTGTCTCCGTTCAGCTCCTTGATCTTCGCCGCTACCTCGGTCGTCATTTTATCCACCACCGACTCCGTCAGCTTCCACACATCCTTCGATGGAATCGTGTGCTCAATCATCATGATGTCCTTATAAGTCACCTGATCTTCCATACCGCTCGAGAGCTTAATCTGCTCCGCCGTGTTGAAATCCACCAGATAACTCTGCACGATCAGCTCGGTGATCTCATCCCCCGCAAGAGGAATCATACCGTATGCGATGATGCTTCCGTCTCTCGTCACGGAAATATCGGATGTTCCCGCACCGATATCCACGAGCGCAATATTCAGGAGTCTGTAATTCTCCGGAATCGCCACATTGATCGCCGCAATAGGCTCCAACGTCATGTTTGCCACGGTCAGTCCCGCCATGCCAACTGCCGCATACAGACCGTCCACAACATCCTCCGGCAGGAACGTCACGATGATGTCCTCGCTGATTCTCTCTGCCTTATGGGATTCCAGACTGGAGAACGGTTCATCATTCAGGAAATACTTCATGACGGAATAACCCACACAGTAAAACTTATAGCGGGTATCGTTCATTTCCTTTAAAATGGACTGCGCCTTTTCTATTCCAAGCAGATCCAGTGTATGAATATCCTCGCCGGTGACGACCGTCTCCTCCGGGAAATCATAGCTGATGTTGGTCGTCACCGTCTTTAACACACGACCTGCGGCTGCAATACACACTTCGGTCAGTTCCTGCCCGATCTGTGACTCCAGCTCCTCCTTCACCTTGGCAATGGTATGCCCCACGCGTCCGATATCGTGGATCTGACCGTCCAGCATGGCACGCGTCTCATGCTCAAGCATATACTGTGCCACCACGACAAATTCATTCTCCGTCTTATAGCCTACGGTTCCCACCACATTTCTCGTTCCAATATCAAGACCAAACACCAGCGGCTGGTCGAATACGCTCGTATCGCTCATCTGCAGTATCTCCTAATCTCTATTTCTTCTCCGAAAGCGCCCTGTCAATCTGCGCAAAAGCCTCCGCCACACTGCCGTTGTTGTCAATCACAACCCTGCAGTGCTCCCGGTAGACTTCCTCCGTCAACTGGCTTGCAAAAATCCGGTCTACCTTTTCCGTGGAATATCCTCTGCTTGCCATCAGGCGTTCTCTGCGAATATCCTCTCTGGTATAAATATACCAGAGTTCGTCACAAATTTCATCATAATGTTCTTCAATCAGAAGCGCTGCCTCCAGCACCAGAAGTTTTCGTTTTCCACCCTGCTTTTCTCTCGCCGCCTCTTTTTCCACATAGACGCGCACCGCCGGGTGTACAATGGCATTCATCTGCCTGCGCTTCGCCTCATCGGAAAAAATGACTGCCGCCAGTTTTCCCCGGTCCAGTCCGCCCTGCGGCAGGAAAATATCTTCCGTGCCAAACGTCTCACTGATCTTATCGTAACATGCCGTCCCGGGAGACATCAGCTCATGGGCGATCTCATCCGCAAGCATCACGCGGGTATCCGGCTTCTTCGCCAGGTATCCGAGTATTTCCGACTTGCCGGCTCCTACACCGCCGGTAATTCCTATAAATCTCATCGTTTTACTGCACCTCTATTTCGCCTGATACCAGTCACTTCCCGCATGCACATCAATCTCAAGCATCACCGACAACTGTGCCGCCCCGTGCATCTCTTCGGCAAGAATCTTCCGCACTTCCTGTTCTTCCTCTGCCGCTGTCTCCACCAGCAGTTCATCGTGCACCGTCAGAATCAGCCGGGATTTTAACCCCTCCGCCAGCAGGCGGTCATGCACCCGGTTCATGGCGATCTTGATAATGTCCGCCGCCGTTCCCTGTATCGGGGAATTCATCGCAATGCGCTCCCCGAACGAACGCTGCATAAAATTGCTCGAAGAAAGCTCCGGAATCGGACGTCTTCTTCCGAACATCGTCGTGACATAGCCTTTTTCCTTCGCCTCCGCCACCAGTCCATCCAGATACCCCTTGATCTTCGGATAGGTCTCAAAATAGCGCTCAATGTACTCCGCCGCCTCTTTCTTCGTGATGGAGAGATCCTGGCTGAGTCCGAAGGAGCTGATTCCGTAGACGATACCGAAATTGACCGCTTTGGCATTGCGGCGTTGCAGATCGGTCACCTCGTCAAACGGGATATGGAATACCTGCGACGCCGTCGTCCGGTGAATATCCTGTGCATTCCGGTATGCCTCGATGAGCTTCTCATCCCCGGACAGATGCGCCAGCACGCGCAGCTCGATCTGGGAATAATCTGCGTCCACAAACACAAAACCGCTCTTTGGCAAAAATGCCTTGCGGATCAGTCTTCCCAGTTCAATCCGCATCGGGATGTTCTGGAGGTTGGGCTCCGTACTGCTAAGGCGTCCCGTCGCCGTGATGGTCTGATTGAAGGACGTGTGGATTCTTCCGTCCTCTGCGATATAGTTCACCAGGCCGTCTGCATAAGTAGACTTTAGCTTGGTCAGCTGTCTGTACTCCAGGATATCCGCCACAATCGGGTAATCCGGCGCCAGACGGTCCAAAACATCCGCCGCCGTCGAATAACCGGTCTTCGTCTTCTTACCGTTCGGCAGGGAAAGCTTTTCAAATAAAATTACACCGAGCTGCTTGGGAGAATTGATATTGAATTCCTCCCCGGCTTCCTCATAGATCTTACGCTCGAGTTCATCAATGCGCACGGCAAGCTTGTCTCCGTACTCCTTTAGCGCCTCCCCGGACGCAATGATTCCTTCTTTTTCCATATCTGCCAGCGTGAAAACAAGCGGCATCTCGATCTCGCGAAACAGCGCATCCATTCCGGTGTCCGCAAGCTCTTTTTCAAGCGGCTCCCTGGTCTTGTATGCAACGTATGCCATATAGCAGACACACTTTAAAAATTCCTCCGGCTTTTTCTCAGCCGCCTTCTCATACGTGAGCTTCTCTATGAGATCCTTTCTCGACGGAATCATCAGTCCCGCATAATCCTTGGCAATGTCCTCATACGGATATTCATTCTTAATCGGGTTTAAAAGGTAGGCCGCGATCGTGTTGTCGAACAGGTTCTCCTCCGAGATTGTTCCAAGACATTTTTTCTCAAGCATCCCCAGTTCCTTTAACTGCGGCTTTAAGTCAAGTGTCGCATAGGAAGCGGCTGCACTCCCCGCAAACAATTCACGGATCTTACGGCAGGGAAGCGCTTCCGATGCCTCCACGTAACAGATTTCCTCCTCACCGCATGCAACTGCAAGTCCGAGAAAATCCGGGATATGACAGCTTCCTGCCGTCTCCTGCTCTCCCGCTTCTTCGCCGGAGTTTTGCATAGCAAAGCTGCCAAACAGATTCATCTGACCGTCAGCCTCCGTGTGGGCGTCATGCGTTTCCTCCTGTGGTACCACATAGAACCCGCATGCTTTTCCACGCAGGGATGCAAAAAATGCTTCTGCCTCCTGCGCCTTTTCTATCTTCTTAAAATGCTCCTCCGCCGTATTCTTCGGTGCTTCCACGGAGAATCTGCCGAGGAGATTCTTAAATTCCAGTCTCTTACACAACAAATAGGCTTCCTCTGTATACAGATCGGAAACCTGTTCTAAATGCGCGTCCGCAAGCTTGTAGGCAATGTCCGCATCGATATCGATCGTCGCCAGCGTCTTGCTCATCTGCGCCATATCATAATGCTCTTTTAAATTCGTGCTCGCTCTCGGCGGCTTTAGTTCATCCACATGCACGTAGGCATTCTCAATGCTGCCGTATTTTGCGATGATCGCCGTCGCTGTCTTCTCGCCGATGCCGGGAACTCCCGGAATGTTATCGGAAGTATCACCCATCAGTGCCTTCACATCAATAAACTCCGTCGGCGTCACCTGGTACTTCTCGAGGACTTCCTTCGCGTTGTAGTCCTCAATCTCGGTTCCCGTCCTCTTCGTCTTCGGGATCCGGATCTTGATATGATCTGTTGCAAGCTGCAGAAGATCACGGTCACCGGATACGACCGCAACCTCCACACCTGCCGCCTCACTGCGCTTTGCGATGGTTCCAAGCAGATCATCCGCCTCGTAACCGCCTTTTTCAACGATGGTCACCCCCATCGCGCGCAACATCTCTTTCATCAGGGGCACCTGCTGCTTTAACTCTGCCGCCATCGGCTTGCGGGTGCCCTTGTATTCCGCAAACATCTTGTGGCGAAACGTCGGCTCAGACACATCAAACGCAACCGTCAGGTAATCGGGCTGCTCCTCCTCCAGTATCTTGAACATGATATTTAAAAATCCGTATACCGCGTTCGTGTGAAGTCCCTCGGAATTGGTCAGATCCGGGATTCCGAAAAATGCCCGGTTCAAAATACTGTGTCCGTCAATCAATACCAGCTTTTCGCTCATTTCTGTCTCCGTTTCTAGATTGCTCTTGTATACTTCTTCAGCCACTCATTCTCTTCCGGTGTCATGTACGGAGAGAGTGTCTTGTATACCATTGCATGATAGTCATTTAACATCTTCTTCTCACGTCCCGTCATCTCGTCCGGATCAATGGCATCCAGATCAATCGGTGCGTAAGTAATATTTTCAAAATTCATGAACTGGCCGTACTCGTTTTTCTCCGCCTTGTGGCATACCAGTTCGTTCTCGGTACGGATACCGTACTTGCCTTCCAGATATACGCCCGGCTCATCCGTCGTGACCATACCCTCTTCCAGCGTGCCGTTATCATGGCGCTCCGGCACCACTCTCCAGCGGAAGCCGTTCGGTCCCTCGTGCACATTCAAAATGTAGCCCACACCGTGTCCGGTACCGCACTTGTAATCAATGCCCATCTGCCAGAGCGGCCCGCGGGATAAAATATCCAGATTCAGTCCGGTGCAGCCGTAGAGGAACTTGGCGTTTGCAAGGTTCATGTTGGAGCGGCATACCGTTGTAAAATGCAGCCGCATCTCGTCTGTGATCGGTCCGAGCGCCATCGTTCTTGTGATGTCGGTCGTTCCCTCGAAATAGTGTCCGCCGGAATCCACCAGCAGGAAGCCTTCCGGCTTTAACTCGGCATCCGATTCCGGAGTCGCCGCATAGTGCATCATGGCAGCGTTCGGTCCGTATGCACAGATCGTGTCAAAGCTTAACTCGATAAAGTTATCCTGCTCTCTTCTGCGCGCCTCCAGGTAATCCGATGCGGAGATCTCCGTCATCGGAATCTTGCCGATATTGGTCTTCAGCCAGTACATGAATTTGGTGAATGCCACACCGTCCTTCACATGTGCCTTGCGGATATTCTCCACCTCGACCGGATTCTTGACCGCTTTCATGATCTCGGTCGGGTTCGGCTGGTCCACAATGCGGATCTCTTTTTTCAGGCTGCTGGTAATGCGGTAGTTGACCGTATTGCCATTCATCAGTACGCATGCGTCCGCCGGGATCTCTTTCACATAATCATAGATTGCATCGTAAGGTCTGGTTGTGATGTGATTCTCTTTCAGATATGCTGCAATCTTCTCATCCACAACTTCTTCCTGTAAAAACCAGATGCACTCCTTGTCGGTAAGCACCAGGTAGGACAGGATGACCGGCACGTAATCGATGTCTCCGCCGCGGATGTTTAACAGCCATGCTATATCGTATAAGGAAGTCAGAATATGCACATTGGCTCCCTCTTTTTCCATTACCTTGCGCAGATCCGCGATCTTGTCTGCCGTGCTCTTGCCGGAGTACTTCTCCTCAAGCAAAAACAGCGGTTCCTTAGAAAGCGCCGGGCGATCCTTCCAGATCAGATCAATCAGATCCTCCGTCACGTACAAAGACCCCTTCTTTTTCTCCGCAATGGCGAGAAGCTTTCTGCCCCAGCTTCCGTTCACCACTCTGCCGTCAAATCCGATGCAGCCGCTCTCCGGCAGTTCTTTTTCAACGAACTCATCCACGGTCGGCACACCCTCTTCACCCATGCGGTAGAGCATCACGGTACTTCCGGCAAGCTGCTTTTCCGCCTGCACGAAATAGCGTCCGTCTGTCCACAGTCCTGCCTCTGTCAGGGTAATGACCGCCGTGCCTGCCGATCCGGTGAAACCGGTGATAAACTTTCTGGCTTTAAAATGCTCCCCTACATATTCGGACTCATGAAAATCGGCGGTCGGTACAATATAAATATCGATCTTCCGCTTTTTCATCTCCTCGCGCAATGCGCTTAATCTTTCCTGAATCATAGTATTCTCCATTCCGGAGCGTCTATCCGCTCCATTTTGTTCTAAATATCTGTGTACTCAAAGAACTTTGTATCAATCTCCGGATAAGACCGTTTCAACGAAATCGGTCTCCCGGAACGGTTCAAAAAGCAGTGGGAACTCGTTCCCGTGGTGCGAAGTTCTCCCGTCACCTTATCCGTCATCCGGTACTCCACTTCCATCTTGATTCCATTATACTTGGTAATCCGCGGCTCAATGACAACCACATCATCAAAATGAACCATGCTGTGATACTCGCAGGACACCGACAGCACCGGGCTGATGATCTCCATCGCCTCCATCTCCTTATAGGAGAGTCCGATCTGCTCCATCAGATCCATGCGCGCCTCTTCCATCCATTTGATATAGTTGGAATGATGAATGATGCCCATCTGATCCGTCTCGTAATACTTGGCGTGATGCTCATAAGGCCGAATCTTGATCTCATCCACCTGTTTTCCATAGACTTCGATTTCCTTCTCTGACATCTGAATTCCTTCTTTCCTTGCAATACATAGACAACGACCTCTGTTTCCTTCGCCAGGCAACCCGCAGGCGCTTTGCGCTCTGCGGGTCGCGGGCTTCGCCCGACTTCCCCGTTTGGATGCGGCGGATATGTAACAGGCAAGCCTGTACACTCCGCCGCATCCAAACGTGCTGCCCGGCTCATTGCCTACGCGTACATTATCCCACATCCCATTTAAAATTTCAATATCCGCAGACAGCGTTCTAAGCTTCCTTCCGTTCGCTACGACCGGCTTTTGGGCATGTGGCAATTTCCTCTTTTATCTCATTTTATCTCTAATCTTCAAAATATTCTCTGTAGTCATCCTCATTCGAGAAGAGCATGTATTCTCCGTTTACATATCCCATATAGCCTGCCGCTACAACATATCCTTTCATAAAAAATACACTCCTTTCGTCATCTGATAAAAGGAGTGTATCGCATCATGTGTCCAATTCTTTGGACACATCATCCTGTTTATTATCTTTAACAGTTTTAATAAGTAATATTATCAGAATACACTTCGGGATTTCATGTGGAAATGCAGATGGAATATTCGTTGGAGAAAAATGTGAGCATTTCTTCCGGCTGAATGTTTGCATCGGATTCCGTGTCTCTTCCACGTTTGGACAATCCGACGGGTGCATGTCCGACACACCGGAGACAATGGGCGGACTTTCTGGTGTCCCTAATGGCACCTCTTCACAGACATCGGCTTCGCGCGGTTATGTTCTGTTCAGAGG
>SKEB01000266.1_pt1 | contig 56580 bp, 61 predicted proteins | sample 4826561 | NCBI WGS metagenome assembly SKEB01 (sample SAMN11008820, study PRJNA524170) | human gut metagenome | biome: Human fecal sample; material: Feces; isolation source: fecal sample from pouch patient p17 | host: Homo sapiens | place: Israel: Tel-Aviv | collected 2016-03-29
ACTCCTTAAAGGTTTTGGTCGACTTAATTATAGAGGAAACAGATGTCTTTTTCTATTATTTTGATGATAAAAAAAGATATTCAGTGTTATCCCCCATTTGAGTAACAACACTAAATATCATAGACCCGTGGTTTTTTTTAGAATAGTTTTTCAGCCAATAGTTGTAATTTTTGATTAATGGCAACAATATTTTCGCGCAAATTATCTCTACGAACGATCGAATAGAAGTGGCGTTTGTTATCTTTGGGTAGCTGACTAAAGTGAATAGATGGATCTAAAGTACAACGAGGGACGATGGATTGCCCAACCCCATTTTTTAGCATGGAACCAATCATTTCATCGGTATCAATTTCAATAATTTTCGGCTCAATTGGATGATTTTGTAGATAATGTTGATTTAATTGACGTAAAGATAAATCATCATTCCCTAATAACCAATATTCACTACTTAAATCTCCGGCTAATACAAGTTCATCCATCGCCAAAGTTGTTTTGTTAAATTCTTTGTGGTGGTCTACTTGCTCGATTAAGCCAATATCGATTTTGCTATTTTCAAGCCATTCTGCAATTTCATCACTGGTTGAAACCTTAAAGACAAAATCCACTCTTGGAAAAGCAGTAAGTAAGTGGCTCACTAGCTTAGGCAAATAATAAACGGCACAAAAATGTGAACTGGCAATGACACAGGTTTCACGTAGATTTTTTTGTTGACTGACTTTTTTTACGGCATGATCCCACTCGTTTAAGATTTTCAAAATTTTAGGATACATATAATCAGCCTCAGCCGTGGGAAGAATTTCTTGTTTGCCATTGCGGATAAATAATGGAACGGTCAACATTTCTTCTAATTTCTTGATTTGTGCAGATACAGTAGGTTGGGATAAGAACAATGAATCTGCCGAGCGTGTAAAATTATGTGTTTCGTAAACAGAGATAAACGTTCGAAGTAGTTGAAACAAAATTTGGCCTCCCTTTATTTATTTCAATTAATCTTTGAAATGAACTAATTTTTCATAGATATTTTGGACATCTTGAGTTGTTCCACGAAGTTCAAAATCAGCGATAAACGGAACTTTGAATTCTTCAGCATATTGTTTAGCCGTTAAGCAATATTGATGATTAAAGTTGCGATTTCCACTGCCAATGACGCCTAAACATTTTTTCGCATTTTCACCAAAACGGATATATTCTCTAAAAGGCTCTGTCAGAATTTCCAAATCGCCATTATCTACGCCATTACCTCCCTCTAAATAGGTTGGTACAAAGGCGAAAAAGTCACTTGTTTCATTTTCAGGAATCGTTTGTAAATGCACTTCTTTGGCTTGAATTAAAGGATAGTTTTCGTCTAACCCGTGTTGCGCTTTTGCAAATTCAACTAATTTTTGGATAAAGGCACGCGTATTGCCTGAAATTGAGATAAAACGTACATCTATTGTCATTTTCATACCTCCAACCTATATTATAACATCAATGTCAAATCAACGCACAAAAAAACCTTGAAGAATTGAAAAAATATCTTCAAGGTTTGCTTGATTAATCAGTAATTAGTGAGGCTTGATAATTTAATTCAGCATTTTTAGCCTCTCTTTTAGAACGATTATATAACCAATAATCCATAACTGCAGCGATACAGATACATTTCGGAGCATTTTTTTCGTTAGGTATGTCTAAACTATAATAATTACCTGTTAAAAAATTGGCTTTATCCATCGTCATAATTCGCTCATTAAAATGGTGAATTTGATATTTATGTTGGTAAATATCCCCATGCGCAGCCCAATGAAGTTGTTTGATGTAATAAAAATCTCCCGGCCAGTTAAATATTTTGCGCATTTCACCGACTTTTTGATAGTTTTCGTAAATGATAAATTTACTACCAAAGATGAAACTCGCTTGTTTAATACTGGCAACTAATTGACCGTTCATTTTATAAAGAAGTAAGGCATCTCGCTTTCTGCCCCAATTACCCACCATCAAATATATATCATGATTTTTTTCATCTTTGACAATGGTTCTTGTTCGTTTTGAAAGTTGATGCTGTTGAATGTAGAATTCAGGCATTGCAATCCCTTCTTATGATAAGTTTTCATCAATGGCTCGACGAATCGCTTTTCCCACACCACTATTAATATTGGTATCGGCTATATATTTGGCAGCCTGTTTTAATTCATCCACAGCATTTTCCATGGCAAAACTTACGCCAGCTTCTTGAATCATACTCAAGTCATTAAAGTTATCACCAATGGTCATGGCTTGTGATAATGGAATATTTAACATCTCGGCAATTTTTTTCACAGCAATTCCCTTTTGCGCATCGATGTGGTTGATTTCAATATTATTTGTCCCAGAAGAGGTAACATTTAGCGTAGGTTTATCGATTAATTCCGCAGAAACCTTCTCTAAAATATCGGGATCTGTATTATTAAATCCAATAATTTTTAATACTTTAATATCGTCTCTTAAAATATATTCTTTCATATTGTCCACAATTCTAATTGGCAATGATTCAAAGCGAGCTGAAGTCATTGCAATGGCCATTTGGTAAGTCAAGTGTGGCAATTTTTGAGAAAGAAAAGCGGCAAATGTTTCAATTCTGCGTGCTAAATTCTCTGAAAAAGTTCCTTGATTGGTCGATACTTCATAGTAAACATTGTGTTTTTCAAGTATCTGCATGACTTCAAGGGCATTTTCTTTGGCAATTTCAATTGTGAATAAGACGTGATGATCTTTATCAAACGCTTGGGCCCCATTTAAAGTGATCATTGGACATTTAATATCAGCATCATTTAAGGCAGGGAGCGCTTCAGTAATATTGCGTCCAGTACATACCATAAAATGAATGCCTTTTTCTTGGGCATAACGAATGGCGGCAATATTTTCTTCACTAATATGCATGTGTTCGTCTAAAAGTGTGCCATCCATATCAGAGGCAATTAATTGAATCATAATCTTCATCCTTTACTACTTCAATCTTTATCTCTAGTTTAACACAAAAAGAGGGCTTACAAAACGAAAAATATCTGGAATGATAACAAAAACTCTTTTATCTTTATAAATTTTAGTTACAATAAGAGTAAATAGAAAGATAGGTGAGAAGTGTTGAAGATAATTATCAAAAATAGTTGGCAAGATGTGTTGCAAGACGAATTTCAAAAAGATTATTATCAACATTTGCGGCAATATCTTAAAAATGAATATGCCACACAAACGATTTATCCCGATATGTATCACATTTTCGAGGCTTTACAATTAACCCCTTTTGAGGAAGTGAAAGTGGTCATTTTAGGTCAAGACCCTTATCATGGCCCTAATCAAGCACATGGGCTTTCTTTTTCTGTGCAACCAGGTGTCAGAATTCCACCTTCATTACGTAATATCTATCAAGAATTGCAAAATGATTTAGGGATTCAGCCGGCTAACCATGGATGCTTAACTTCGTGGGCTAAACAGGGAGTACTATTGTTAAATACAGTTCTGACTGTGCGAGCAGGTCAAGCCAATTCACATGCTTCACAAGGTTGGGAAATCTTAACTGATGAAATCATAAAGAAATTAAATGACAGACCAGAGCCGATGGTATTTATTCTCTGGGGAAGACATGCGCAAAAGAAAATCGAATTTATTGATACTTTGCGTCATGTGGTCATCCAATCTCCCCATCCTAGTCCATTTTCAGCTAATCGAGGTTTTTTTGGGTCAAGGCCATTTTCAAGATGTAATCAAGCGTTAGTCAAAATGGGTTATCAACCAATCAACTGGCAACTCCCACCAGTAGAACAGTTGGAAAAATTTTAAAAGACTGTATTAATGCATTTATTTTGAAAATGTTAACAATATTATTTTCATGCGTATTTTCAAAGTTAGACAGGAAAAAGAACTGTTCATTTTTAATGATTTAGTGTACAATGTAAGGGTATTAAAAAACTGGAGGTTGTTTATCAATGGAACTATTTGATAGTTTAAAATTCAAAATTGTAAGAAAACATATTAAAATCGCTTTTCCGGAAGCAACAGACCCACGTATTTTAGGTGCGGCTGCTCGTCTAAAATCAGAAGAGTTAGTGGAACCTGTCTTAATTGGTCATACAGAAGAAGTGAAAAAAGCTGCCCAAAGTCGTGGGATTTCTTTAGAAGGTTTTGAAATTTTAGACCCAGATACTTATCCTGCTTGGGATGAAATGGTCGCTGCTTTTGTTGAACGTCGTAAAGGCAAAGCAACTAAAGAACAAGCAGAACAAATCTTAAAAGATGTCAACTACTTTGGTACAATGTTAACTTACATGGGTGTCACGCAAGGGATGGTATCAGGGGCTGTTCACTCTACAGGAGATACGGTTCGTCCAGCCTTGCAAATCATTAAGACAAAACCAGGAGTTAGCCGTACAAGTGGTGCTTTCTTAATGGTTCGTGGTCGCGACCAAGAAAAATATCTATTTAGCGATTGTGCAATTAATGTGAATCCAAATGCTCAAGAATTAGCTGAAATTGCTGTTGCTTCTGCGAAAACAGCTGAATTATTTGATATTGATCCTAAAGTGGCTATGCTAAGCTTCTCAACCAAAGGATCTGCTAAAGCTGAAATGGTCGATAAAGTCGTTGAAGCTACTAAAATTGCCCAAGAATTAGCACCAGATTACACGATTGATGGGGAATTACAATTTGACGCTGCTTATGTCCCAAGTGTAGCTGCTCAAAAAGCACCAAACTCTGAGGTTGCTGGTGAGGCTACTGTTTTTGTATTCCCAGATTTACAAGCCGGAAATATTGGCTATAAGATTGCCCAACGTTTTGGTGGATTTGAAGCTATTGGACCTATCTTACAAGGATTAAACCAACCAGTTTCTGACCTTTCTCGTGGATGTAACGAAGAAGATGTTTATAAATTATCAATTATCACTGCTGTTCAAACTTTATTGGACTAAGGAATAAATGAAGCAAAATCAAAAACAATTAGGGATTTTGATGATTATTCTTTCTGCTTTTTGTTTTGCAGGGATGAATGTCTTTGTAAAATTAGCTGGGGATTTACCAGTGATGCAGAAGAGTTTTTTCAGAAATTTAGTCGCGCTATTCGTTGCTTTTTATGTACTTAAAAAGCAGCGGATAGCGTTTCATGTGCCAAAGGAATCACGGACTTTACTCTTTTTTAGAGCTTTTTTTGGAACAGTGGGGCTCTTATGTAATTTTTATGCCGTTGATCATTTGGTACTCACTGATGCGTCAATGATTCAAAAATTAACGCCTTTTTTCACCGTTTTATTATCATTGGTCATATTAAAAGAAAAACCTGCCCGCTTTCAATATATAGCTATGGGGATTGCGATGGTTGGGATGCTATTTATTGTCAAACCTAGCTTTGCCAATCCGCAATTGTTAGGTTACATGATTGCCTTACTTGGTTCTTTTTGTGCTTCGACCGCCTATACATTGGTACGTAAATTATCGTTCACACCAATAAAGGGGCCGGCAATTGTTTTTTATTTTTCATTGTTTTCTTGTTTGACCATGATTCCATCGATGATTGTCGATTTTCATCCAATGAGTATCCAGCAAATCATTTATTTGTTAATGGCTGGCGTGATGGCAAGTGGAGGACAATTCTCGGTAACTAGTGCTTATAGTTACGCACCGGCAAAAGAAATCTCGATTTTTGACTATTCACAAGTACTCTTTGTAGGATTCTTTGGATTTGTATTATACGGCGAAATTCCAGACACCTATTCCTTCATTGGTTATCTTATTATTTTTGTTACTGCTTATCTGATGTATATGTATGGCAAAAGGAAAATTTGCTAAAAGGGCGTTTGACATTCACAACCAAGGCTAGGTTGGTTCGGTAGCTTGCTGAGCCTCCTAGCTTTTTTGTGTAGGATTCCATCAGGATAGCATGACGGATGGCTGAAATTTATGTTAATATAGGGTCAAATAGATTTTTTGAAAGTGAGGAAATCGTCTTGATTCAAATCAATGGACTGCAAGAGATGGAACAATTAGGCTTACTACTTGGTCAAACTGCCCAAGGGGGGAATGTCTTGATTCTATCTGGTGATTTAGGTGCAGGGAAAACAACACTCTCTAAAAGTATTGCTAAAGGTTTAGGCATTCAACAAATGATAAAAAGTCCAACGTATACCTTGATTCGCGAATATGATGAAGGAAGATTACCTTTTTATCATATGGATGTTTACCGCATCGATGGTGATGTGGAAGGCATGGGCTTAGAAGAGTATTTTGAAGGGGATGGTTTATGTGTAGTTGAGTGGGGCGAATTACTCACAGAACTGCCAGAAGATTACCTTCATCTTACCATTCATAAAGTAGCAGATGAGGAAGATAAGCGGGAAATGGCATTCAAGGCTCACGGCAAACTCGCAACAGATTGGTTAGCAAAAGTGAAAGCAGTGGGAAAGTTTCATGAGTGAAGAGATACAGTTGGTGATTCGCCAAGCAAGCGGTGAAGATAGTGCCCAATTATTAGCCCTAAGTCAACAAGTAGCAAAAGAAACAGATTATTTAATTATGGATGAATATGGCATGGGCTTAAGTGAAGAGTTGCTTGCTGAACAATTAGATTTGTTAGCTCAGGCAGATAATCAAATATTGCTGTTGGCTTTTGATGGGACGCAATGTATTGGCGCGGCTTCGATTAAAGGAAACGACGAATATCGAATTCATCATATTGGTGAAGTAGGGATTTTTATCTTAAAGGAGTACTGGTCTTTAGGGATTGGCTCGCTATTGATGGAAGAATTAATCGAATATGTCAAACAAGTTCAAATTTTTAAACGTTTGGAGTTAACGGTGCAAACACGTAATCAAAATGCCATTGCCTTATATCAGAAGTTTGGCTTTAGCAAAGAAGCGACCTTAAAATATGGGGCTCGCTTGGATAATGGTGAGTTTGTGGATGTTGATTTAATGGCAAGATATTTTGAAGTAGGTGAGTAAATGCAAAAAATTATGATTATTGAAGATGAAGCAGCCTTGGCCCAAGAGCTAGCCCTTCTCTTAACGCAGGCCGGCTATCAAGCTTATGTTGTCCAAGATTTTGCTCATCCTTTACTTGAAATCGAAAGTCAACTCCCAGATTTATTATTATTAGATATTCAACTTCCTGGTGTAAATGGTCATCAGTTATTGCAAAAAATTCGAAAAAAATATCAGTTTCCGATTATTATGGTCACGAGTCGGGCCAATGAGATGGATGAGGTGCTTGCGATGAGTTATGGGGCAGATAATTACATTACCAAGCCTTATAATCCAACGGCCTTATTACTTCATATCGCCGCGATGTTTAAACGGATGCAACCCCAAAGTACTAGTTTGATTCAATATCATGGGTTGCAGATAGACTTAAATAAATGGACCATTGCCAAAGAAGACCAAATAACTCACTTAACAAAAAACGAACAGTTGATTTTTCAAATGTTATGGCAACATCGTGGAAAAATTGTCACCCGGGAGATGTTGATGACCGAGCTTTGGAATAATGACGAGTTTATTAATGACAATGCATTAAGTGTGAATATTAGTCGCTTGCGGCAAAAGTTTGCGGATTTAGATTTGGCTGATGTAATCGAAACAAAGAAAAAACAAGGATATTTATTAATGGAGTAACAAATGAAGTTAAGTGAATATATCAAAAGTCGCTTATGGCAATATCTACTTAAGTTTTCGGTCAGTTTATTGTGTTTAGCACTTTTATGGGTATTTAAAGTGCCATCAACGCTTTTAGTGATGATTGTCATGATGATGGGGACAACTTTTTTGGTCGTTGAACTGGTTGAATTTCATCAAAAGAAAAGTTATTATCAGGAATTATTTCAGCAACTCAATCAATTAGAAGAGCAAGCTTTATTGGTTCATTCGATTCTGCCACAGCCTAAGTTTTATGAAGGACAACTGGTGGATGAAGAACTAAGATTGGTTTATCAAGGTTTTATGACCCAATTAAGAGCCAGTCAAAAACAAACAGAGGACTTTAAGGAATTTATTGAGCTGTGGATTCATGAAGCTAAAATCCCACTTGCGACCTTACAGTTAAGCTTGTATAACCAACATCATTTACCCGCAGAAATCAAACAAGCGTTGCAACAGTTAGAAGATTATCTCGAGCAAGTATTATATTTTACTCGTGCTGAAAATGCGCAAAAAGATTATCTTATTCGCCAAGTGCCTTTACAGCAAATTATTCGCCAAGTAGCCATTCGCAATCAAGCAAGTTTATTAAATGGGGATATTCAGTTTATTGCACCCAGTACCGATGTAATTGTGACGACAGATCAAAAATGGTTAGGTTATATTTTGAATCAAATTATGGATAACGCCATAAAATATGTGCAAATGATTGAAAATGCGACGATTGAAATCGCGGTGGAAGAGCAAGAAAAGGAAATCTTATTGCATATTCGCGATAATGGTTGTGGGATTTCGGCCAGTGATTTGCCACGTGTTTTTGATAAATCTTTTACTGGAGAAAATGGTCGGCTTTATCCTAAGGCCACGGGGTTAGGTCTTTATCTAGTGAAACAACTGATTTCAAAACTAGGACACGGAATTACGATTACTTCAAATGTTCAAGTTGGCACCACAGTTACGCTAATTTTTGCCAAACCTAGCTTTTATGAAGTCGTTCAAACAAGTGAGAACAAAGAATAGAAGGAGTTCTTTCAATAGAGAGGACTCTTTTTTGCTAATCTTACAAAATTGTAAGGTACGGTAAGATAAAACCAACGACAAGTAAACAAGGCTATTTTATACTTAAGATGTCAAATGAATTGAAGGAGGAAAAGAAAATGAATCCAGTATTACAAGTAAAACAAGTTGAAAAATATTTCGGACGTGCAAATAATTTAACACGTGCTTTAAATCAGATTAGTTTTGAAGTCCAACCAGGAGAATTTGTGGCTATTATGGGAGCATCTGGTAGTGGGAAAACGACTTTGCTAAATTGCATAGCGACGATTGACCAAGTTTCTAGCGGTCAAATCATTGTTGCAAATCAAGATATTACCAAATTAAAAGGCGGCAAATTGAATCAGTTTAGACAAAAGCAAATTGGTTTTGTCTTCCAGGATTTCAACCTACTAGATACTATGAATGCTTTTGAAAATATTGCACTTGCCTTAACGATTCGTAATGTACCTGCCAAACAAGTCGAAGAAAAGGTATTAAAAGTTGCGAGTTATTTGGGCATTACGGATATTTTGTATAAATTTCCATACGAGGTTTCCGGTGGACAAAAGCAGAGAATAGCTGCAGCACGAGCAATTGTTGCTGATCCGGCAATCGTATTAGCTGATGAACCGACTGGCGCTCTTGACTCAAAATCTGCCCGTCAAATGTTGGAGCAATTTGAATTATTAAATGAACGCTTAAATTCGACCATTTTGATGGTGACACACGATGCTTTCACGGCGAGTTATACGAATCGGGTATTGTTTGTGAAAGATGGCCAAATCTTTAATGAAATTTATCGTGGGGAATCTAGCCGAAAAGAATTCTTTGATCAAATTATTGAAGTGGTAGCCTTATTAGGTGGTGATGTCAATGATGTCCGTTAAGTTAGCCTTTGGAAATGTAAAGAAAAGCATAGGGAGTTTCTTAGTTTATTTTGTTACGTTGGCATTAGGTGTGGCGATGTTCTATGCTTTTAATGCTCTTCAAGATCAAAGCTTATTTAAATATTTTGAAGAAGCCTATGCCCAAAGATTAAGTATTTTATTTGATACTTTAGGCGGTTTAAATAAATTTATCGCATTTATCTTTGGTTTGATTATTCTATATGCAACCAGTTATTTATTGCGAAAACGTAAAAAAGAGTTTGGCCTATATATGATTCTAGGAATGGATAAACTAAAAATCTCGACTATTCTAGTTTTAGAAACTTTCTTTATCGGTCTATTTTCGTTAGCAGTAGGAATTGTTTTAGGAATTGGTTTGTCACAATTAATTAATATTTTTTTGGGTCATTTATTTGTTGCGGACATTTCACGTTTAACACTAAGTATTTCCGTGCATGCGATTGTCCAAACTTTGATTAATTTTGGCATCATTTATCTGGTGGCGATGGTTTTTAGTGTCATTTTAATGAATCGTGCCAAATTAATCGATTTACTCAAAGCAAGTCAACAAAATGAAAAAAGTTGGTGGCAAAAACCTTGGATTGGGACCTTGTTATTCATTTTTGGATTAGCCATCTTAACTTGGAGTTATTATATTGCGACTCATTTAATGGATGTTATTATTGATTTGCAATGGGGACCAAAGATGATTTTATATTCTATTTTTGGCGGAATTATTGGTACGTATTTCACTTTTATGGGAATCGCTGCTTTTATTCCAGTTATTTTACCAAAATTTAAAGGATTTTATTATCGCAAACTTCATAGCTTTGGGATTCGCCAATTTAGTACGCAATTAGCCAAAAGTGTCTTTTCTTTAGCGACGATTTGTTTATTGCAGTTTTTCGCAATTGGTATTTTAGTTGCTTCCTTTAATTTTAAAAATGGTATTGAAGAAAGAGGGCTAGCTAATGTGCCGTTTGATTTCCAATTAAGTGTGACTCAGGCAGCTGATGAAAATGTCGAAGGGCAACCAGCTCTAATTGAGAAAAATGCGGATGCGGCGATTGCACGGAATCAAGCTTATTTCAAAGGCATGAAGAAAAAAGAAGTCCAATATGAGTATTATATTGATCCAAAAATTGATAATACAATCGAATTATTAGGCATATCTGTAGAAAAAGGCTTAATTGCTCCTCCGATTATTATCAATCAAACGCAATATAATCAAATGGCACCTTATTATCATTTGGCAAAAGCAGACGTGAAACCAGGGGAATATGCTTTTCTAATGCGGTTTAATGGTTTTTCTGATAAGGCGATTGAAGATAAATTAATGGATTTACCTAAAATTAAGGTAGCCAATCAAACCTTTACACCAAGCCAAACAAAATTTATCGACGGGACCATTCAAACAAGTGGTTATGATACTTTTGTGATTTTAAATGATGCTGACCTCAAGCAATTGCCTTTACAACTCGCTGGTAAAGTGATTAGCACCTTATATAATGAAAAAGGAAAGCGTCATGAAAAAGAGTTGGCTAAGAACTGGGAGAAAATGTTGTCGAAAAAAGAGTTACACTTAAATTATTCGGCAGAATCACAATATTCAGCAAAAACTTCACTAGCTTCTGATTCGTTAATGGTAACCGTTGTTGGCATGTATCTAGGTATTTTCTTCCTGATTGCTGCAATTGGGATTTTAGCTTTGAAGAGTTTAGTAGACTTTGAAAAGCATCAACAAAATTACCGTATCTTACGCCAATTAGGTGCTAGTGAGCAGATGATTCAAAAATCGTTATTCAATCAAGTGGCTATCTTCTTTATTTTGCCGCTAGTTGGGGCGCTATTCCATATGATTTTTGGCTTGAAATTTACGAAAGATTATATGATGATTGGTGGCGGCTTTGAGTTAAGTCTGCAACAAACAGGCTGGGTCATTGGTTTTGTTATTATGATTAATGCGATATATTTAATGATTACTTATTTGATGAATCGTATGGCAGTCAAAGAAATTTAATAACGAATAAAGAACCACGCCAGAAAGTTGGGGTGGTTCTTTGTCTTTATTTTAAATCTAGTTCAACTGGGCAATGGTCGCTTCCCAAAATATCGGTATGAATTTTGGCATCCACTAAGCGGTTCTTTAGATCATCGGAAACCACAAAATAGTCAATCCGCCATCCTGCATTATTCTTACGGGCATTAAAACGATAACTCCACCAAGAATAAATACCTTCTTGATCAGGATAAAAATGACGGAAAGTATCGATATAGCCATTATTCAATAGTTGACTGAATTTTTCACGTTCTTCAATGGTAAAACCAGCATTGCGTTGGTTGGTTTTCCAATTTTTTAAGTCAATATTTTCGTGGGCGACATTTAAATCTCCACACAAGATAACCCCTTTTTGCTCCTTAAGTCCATTTAAATACGCTAAAAACGCCTCTTCCCAAGTCATGCGATAGTCCAAACGTTTCAATTCATTTTGAGAATTTGGTGTATAGCAAGTGACCAAATAATAATCTGGATATTCAAGAGTGATGACGCGGCCTTCATGATCGTGTTCTTCCACACCGATTCCTAATTGCACCGATAAAGGCTCATGCTTGGTAAAAATCGCAGTGCCTGAATAGCCTTTCTTTTCGGCATAATTCCAATATTGATAATACCCTGGCAAATCTAACTCAATTTGACCTTCTTGTAATTTGGTTTCTTGTAGGCAGAAAAAGTCTGCATCGAGTTGCTTGAAGTCTTCTAAAAAATTTTTCTTAACGATGGCTCTTAGTCCATTGACATTCCATGAGATGAATTTCATAGCACTTCCTCATTTCTTTTGTTATGTTCTTTTATTTTAACGCAAGATGTCGTAGAATGGAAGAAAAAGGGTTGGGTGAGAAAAATGCTAAAAATCGGTGTATTAGGCTTAGGTTCGATTGCGCAAAAAGCCTATTTACCTGTCTATGTAAAAAGCAATCAACGGGCAACTTTTGTCTATGCTACAAGAAATCAAGAAGTACAGGCACAATTAACGGAAAAGTATCGTTTACCCCAGATTTATGATACTTTAGATGATTTAATTGAACAAAAAATTGATGCTTGTATGATTCACACGGCGACTAATACCCATATTGAAATGATTGAAAAATGTCTCTCACACGGCATTCATGTCTATGTCGATAAACCAATCAGTGAAGACATTACAGAAGTCAGACGCATGTATGAGCTTGCGAAACGTAAAAATTGTTTGCTTATCGTAGGGTTTAATCGTCGTTTAGCCCCATTTGTGCAACAGTTAAAACAATTACCTGAAAAGCGTGTGTTGACTTTGAGTAAGAATCGAATTGGCAAAGCACAATCCGTTCAATTTGAGATTTATGATTTATTCTTACATATAGTGGATACGGCCAATTATTTATTAGATGAAGAAATTATTGCGATGACTAGTCACATCAAATCTTGCGAGCAGCATTTAGAATTTGCTTCAATGACGTTAGAAACGGCTCATTCCTTGGCCCATTTAACGATGGATATGTTTGCTGGGGCTAATCAGGAAAATTACCAAATCACTACGAAAAATGGGACCTATCATTTGAAAAATTTGACGGAAATGACTCAATACAACCAGTCTGGAATAACAGTGACAGGCTTTAATGATTGGCAAACGACACTTGAAAAACGTGGCTTTGAACAAGCGGTGAACCAATTTATTGATTTGTTTGAACAAGGCAATTTTCAATATGTACAAGAGAAGAGTTTGCTTAGCCATGAACTCTGTGCCCAAATGCTTAAGAATTATCAAGAATCATGAGAAGCGATAGTATTTTCAGTCAATTAATGATAGAATGTTTTGGTGAATAGTTACACAAAAATAGATTAGAGAGGATGTTGAGGGTGTTTGCATCTTTAAAAGAGATTACGATTTTAAAAAATGAACCCTTAAATAAATATACATTTACGAAGACTGGCGGACCCGCTGACTTTTTGGCCTTTCCAAAGAGTGTGACGGAAGTAAAAGCCTTACTAGAGGAATGTCGTAAAAATAATCTTCCATGGATGGTATTAGGGAATGCCAGTAATTTAATTGTGCGTGATGGTGGTATTCGTGGCTTAGTGATTATGCTAGAAAAATTAAACCACATCGAAGTCAAAGGCAATCAAATTACTTCACAAGCTGGGGCGAAGTTAATCGATACCACATATGTTGCGTTAGAACATCATTTGACTGGTTTTGAATTTGCTTGTGGCATTCCAGGAAGTATTGGTGGCGCCGTATTTATGAATGCGGGGGCTTATGGTGGCGAGATTAAAGATGTTTTTGTTTCGTGTGAAGTCTTATATCCAGATGGCCAAATCAAAACCTTAAGCGCCAAAGAGATGGCCTTTAGTTATCGTCATAGCGCCATTCAAAAGCAACACTGTATTGTATTGAGTGCGACATTTGCCTTACAAGCAGGTAACTATGCTGAAATCAAAGCAAAAATGGATGAATTAACCCATCTTAGAGCAAGCAAGCAGCCATTAGAATATCCTTCTTGTGGGAGTGTCTTTAAACGTCCAGTGGGGCATTATACCGGTCCATTAATCGAACAGGCGGGCCTTAAAGGGATGACAATCGGTGGCGCGCAAGTCTCAGAAAAACATGCGGGCTTTATTGTGAATATCAACCATGCCACGGCTACTGATTATGTGAATTTAATCCAGTATATTCAAAAGGTCATCAAAGAAAAATTTGATGTCACACTTGAAACAGAAGTCCGAATTATCGGTGAAGAAGTGCAATAAAAAATCAGCTTTCCTATACTCATTGCGGTGTAGAAAAGCTGATTTTTAATTTTAGGCTTTGGTTTTTTCCATGAACTGGTGCATATTTTCTAATTCATGTAATTGGCAATTGCATTGATGACTGTCGGTACAAATGTAGTTACCTTTTTTAGTATAGGTTCCTTCAGCCGTGGCTTTAGTGGTGGATAAAAACAAGGCGACATTCCCAATATGATTACAAATACTACAAACATTTTTGATTGTATTGGGTGACATCTGTCCGACAATTCCTTGTAGCTTATTTTGACGGTCATAGTAGAGTAAATATTTTTTCTGACTACCCGCATCGTCAAAACCAATATAGGAATAATCACGTAAATCCAACGCGTCAAAGTCAGGTGCTTTTAATTTTTTCACTTTACGAAAAGCTTTTTCGACTTGTTTGGCACTAGGTTTTTCAAAGGGAATAACTAATTCTTTAATGGGTTCTAAAATACGTTGTGCCCTTGCTTTAGTTAAACGCTTATCTAGCAATTCACTTTTAAGTTGTTCAATTCACTTGGTCGATCAAAAAATAATTCATCAATTTTTTCAAAGATGAGTGCTTGATAGACTTGAATCGTTTGTAAGTCATTGACGGATTGGTAAGCATTGATTAAGTCATTTATTTGTTGGTGTAGTGCATGATATTGATGTGGATAAATTTTCTGATTCATTTGATTCTCTCCTTGTGAATGTGTTTGGCCCTTTTAAGACGCACATCCTAAAAGGGAATTAATTGAAAAGAAAATTTTTTGTAGAAGATACATTTCGTACCATCTGACCACCCCCTATATTTTGAAACATTTCAAAGATAGCTGATAATTCAACACTTGTCAAGCAATAAAAAAACAACCTAGCACAAGGACTAGATTGTTTGAATTTAAGATTGGCGCTTCATTAATTTTAATAAAATGGTCGCAACCGCAGCTGTAAAAAGACCGGCGACAATTGCTTCAGGAATGCCCTGGGTTAGAATCACCGCATTAATGGCAGCATAGACCGCTTTACCACCTTTGCCGATGAGTTGGGCATATTCTTTTTGGAAAAGAAAATAGATGAAATTCATCACCAAAATCGTATTGACTAAACCACCGGATATACCTGCAATAAACAAGGCAACCGTATTGGCTTGTTGCTTTAATCCTTTTTGACAGAGTCGATACACATAGTAAGGAACAATGCCAATCAAAATACGTGGAATAAAGACAACCAGTAAGGCTTTCCAACTTCCATGATCAGTCCCAATGACCGGAATGAAAGGTGAAAAAACAAAGGAAAGGGCAGTGGGCATTGTAGTTGAACGTATCAAACTGATTACCCCAAAGCTTCCTCCAAGTAAGGCCCCAATTTTCGGACCTAAGACGATTGAACCAATAATAACCGGAATATGCATAGTCGTTGCATTTAACGGGCCGATTGGAATAAATCCTAAAAAAGGTACCGATGCAAGTAAAATCATAATTCCTAAAAACAATGCAGTTAAAACAAATTGAAAAGTTTTGCTTTTTTTCAACTTTATTTTTCCTTTCTTCCTTTTTATTTGAGCGTTTCAATCACAGCATCTACAATCGTTTCAACTGTAGCTAAAGCGCCTTTACCATAGTCACCACAAGCAAGTAAACTTTCGCGAGGGGTGATTTCATGATAGCCAATTTTTTTTAAATAGGCAAGATTTTTTTGGACTGCTGGATGTTGATACATTTGCGTATTCATCGCAGGAGCAATTAGTTTAGGGGTTTTTTCGGGGATAGCTAATTGAACCGTTGAGAGCAAATCATCGGCTAACCCATTCGCAAACTTCCCGATAATATTCGCACTTGCTGGCGCGACTAAAAATAAATCTGCTTGTTTAGCTAATTCAATATGATTAATCACACTTGGATCAGCTTCTTCTAAAACATCCGTATGCACTTGACGTTTAGCAAGGGATTGGAGGGTCAGTGGGGTAATAAATTGAGTCGCACTGTGCGTCATAATAACATCGACCGCGATATTTAATTTGGTTAGTTCGTTGGTAATATCGGCAGCTTTATAAGCAGAGATACTACCTGAAACGCCTAGTATAATTCTTTTTTTCTTCAATAGCTATTCTTCTTTCTGTTGATAAATTTGTTGCCATTGCTTAAAAATCATTTGGGCGATTTCGGACTTTTGATATCCTTGAGCAATGACTTTACCGGTTGAATCTAATAGATAAGCGTGATGTTGTTGTGTATCGATTTCGCTTAAATCATTCGCAATGACAAAGTCTGCCTGATTTTTCTCAAGACTAGTGCGGGCGACTTGTAGTAAATTTTCCTGTGTGACATTGGCTAAAAGTTTAAAACCAAAAAGTACGGTTGTGTGCTGCCAATGCTTAATGGACTGAATTATTTTTGGCGTAGGTTGTAAACTTAAAACCAAGCCTTTTGTTTTAGAAGAGATTTTACTTGCTGTAGGATTTGCCATGGATGAAAAAAGTGCTAATAAATCTTCCTCTTTTAACTGATCTTTAGCCTTATAAGCTTGGTTTAAAGCAGTGGTTAAGTCCTCAATTGAAAGGCTGGCTTGCGTTGTGAAATCACTAATGGCCATGGTATGAATCACTGCGCTATATTTTTGGGTTGTTAAGAGTTGCTTTAGACAATCATAGACTTCTTGCGTGCTATTGACTAAATGCATCTTCAAGTGTTCATCTGCTGCCGGCTTTTTGGCACTTTTAGTTACGACATAGTCAATCATTACACCATTTTGTAAAAACACTTTAGCGATTTCAATTCCTAAGGTGCCACTTGCATGATTGGTTATGGAACGGACTTGATCGATGGGTTCACTTGTCCCACCGGCTGTAATTAAAACTTTCATTTATGCTTCCCCTATACGAATAATCGTTCTTCCTTGATGTTGACCCGCTAATAATTGCTGCGCTACTTCAGGAATTTGTTCAAGAGTGATTTCATTGATTGGTAACTTGTCTAAAAGCTGACGGTGACTTGATAAGAACGCCCAAACTTGGAGTCGTTGAGGCATCTGTACATTGACCGAATCAATCCCTATTATTTTAATCCCCCTTAAAATAAAAGGCAAGACAGTTGTTTGGAGCTTGATTCCACCGGCATTTCCACATAAAGCTAAAGCCCCTGCATATTGTACTTGAGGAATTAAAGCACTTAATAAGTCGCCGCCCACTGTATCAATGACACCGGCTATTTTTTGTTTGGCTAAAGGCTTGATTTTTTCCGGTAACCAAAGATTGGGATTTTCGATGGTTGTAGCGCCTAAGTTGAGTAACCAAGGAGCCTCTTTTCTAGAAAGGGCGATAAGATTTTTAAAACCTAGACGAGCAAGTAAACCCACAGCGATACTCCCCACACCGCCACTTGCACCAGTAATCACAATCGGTGCGTTTAAATCAGTCACTTGTTCCTTGATAGCTAAAACGGCTAGGGCAGCAGTAAATCCAGCTGTCCCAAATTGCATGGCTTGTTTTAAATCTAAATTATCAGGCAAAGTAACCAGTTCATCGCCTTTGACAATTTGGATTTGACTAAAGCCACCTGGGGCGCTAACTCCGAGACTATAGCCGGTTTGAAGTACTTTTTGTCCAACTTGCCATTGGGAATCTTTGGAAGCAAGGACTGTCCCTGCTAAATCAATACCTGGTGTCATCGGATATTGACGAATCACACCGCCATTGGTTTTGAGCGCTAAAGCATCTTTATAATTGATATCTGAATAGGCGACCTTTACCGCTACTTCGCCTTCGTTTAAATCACGTAAGGAGGCTTGTTCAATAGAAGATACGACTTGTCCGTTGACTTGCTTGACTTGTAAAAATGAATAGTTTGGATTCATGACATTCACCTCAAAGTAATGCGTTTTTTTTTATCATAACACAGCTTAGAAAACGTGCAACTATCTTTGGTCAATATATTGTAGAAAATGATTTTTGCTCATCTGAAAAAAATAGCTAGAATCTACTTTTTTTGCTTGTATTTTTTGACTTAAAGCCCTAAACTTAATGAGTATGCTGTTTGATTCAAGCAGTGAGATGAAAAAGAATGTCTGGGCAAGAAAAATAATTTGCCAAGGAAGACGAAGGAGGATTTGAGATTGTCTAATAGCATTATTACGTTTAAAAATATTGTGAAACGCTATGATGATGAAACGATTTTAAAAGACATAAGCTTTGAAATTGAGGCGGGTAAATTTTATACCTTACTTGGTCCTTCTGGATGTGGAAAAACGACTATCCTACGCATTATTGCAGGGTTTACTGAAGCATCTGAAGGCGATGTCTACTTTGAAGGTAAACGCATTAATGATATTCCAGCGAACCAGCGTCAAGTGAATACCGTCTTTCAAGATTATGCGCTTTTTCCACATATGAATGTATTTGAAAATGTTGCTTTCGGACTTAAAATTAAAAAATTACCAAAAGATGAAATTGCCAAAAAAGTAACTGAGGCTTTACGCTTAGTACAATTAGCCGGTTATGAACAACGTGAAATAAGCGAAATGTCTGGTGGACAAAGACAACGAGTAGCGATTGCCCGAGCGATTGTTAATGAACCAAAAGTCTTATTGCTAGATGAACCACTCTCGGCACTTGATTTGAAGTTGCGCACAGATATGCAGTATGAGTTACGCGAATTGCAACAACGGCTAGGGATTACCTTTATCTTTGTTACCCACGACCAAGAAGAAGCTTTGGCGATGAGTGATGAAATTTTTGTCATGAATAAAGGAGAAATCGTTCAAAGTGGTACGCCAGTAGATATTTACGATGAACCAATCAATCATTTTGTGGCTGATTTCGTTGGGGAAAGTAATATTGTCAATGGCACGATGATTGAAGATTACAAGGTTGAATTTGTCGGTAAAGAATTTGAATGTGTTGACGGTGGGATGCGACCTAATGAACCGGTTGAAATTGTGATTCGTCCGGAAGATTTGACCTTGACCACAGCGGATAAAGGAAAATTAGTTGTCAAAGTGGATACGCAGCTATTTAGAGGTGTTCACTATGAGATCATTTGTTATGATGAAGATGGCAATGAATGGATGGTGCACTCTACCCGTAAGGCAAAAGTAGGCAGCCAGATTGGGTTGTACTTTGAGCCAGAAGATATCCATGTCATGCGTTTTAACGAATCAGAAGAAGACTTTGACGCTCGTTTAGAAAGCTATGAAGAGTAGGGGGGAGATAAGTTGAGCAAATTAAAACAAATTTATGCGATTCCGTATGTTGCTTGGTTGCTTTTATTTGTCATTGCCCCAGTATTACTAATTATTTATCAGTCCTTTTTTGATATTAGTGGGCATTTCACCTTCGCTAATTATGCGACTTACTTTACATCAGGCAAGTATTTAATGATGACGCTGAATTCGATTTGGTATGCCTTTTTAATTACCTTAACCACTCTTTTGATTAGTTATCCAACGGCGTATTTTTTAACGAAATTACGGCACAAAGATTTGTTGCTACTTTTGATTATTTTACCAACATGGATTAATTTATTGCTTAAAGCCTATGCATTTATAGGTATTTTTGGAATTCATGGTAGTATTAATCAATTCCTTTCATTCTTTGGTATTGCTCCGGTACAAATCATGTTTACCGATTTTAGTTTTATGACGGTCGCAACCTATATCGAATTGCCATTTATGATTTTGCCAATTTTTAATGCGTTAGAAGAAATCAATCCTTCGTTGTTAAATGCGAGTCGAGATTTAGGCGCCAATAATTTCGAAACATTTAGACGCGTGATTTTCCCTCTATCCTTAAATGGGGTGAAAAGTGGGATTCAAGCGGTCTTTATTCCATCGCTCTCACTCTTTATGTTAACGCGTTTGATTGGTGGAAACCGAGTGATTACGCTAGGGACAGCCATTGAAGAGCATTTCTTAGTGACTCAAAACTGGGGAATGGGTTCAACCATTGGCGTCGTCTTGATTGTAGCGATGTTCATTGTCATGATGTTAACCGCAGAAAAACGTAAAGGAGGGGCTAAAAAATGAAGAAAAACCTCTTTTCGAAAATTTATTTAACAATAGTGTTTATCATTTTGTATGCGCCCATTTTTTACTTGATTTTTTATTCTTTTAATAAAGGCGGTACCATGAATAAGTTCACGGGATTTACCTGGGAACACTATCAAACATTGTGGTCAGATACGCGTTTGATTATCATTGTGTTAAACACATTTTTACTAGCCTTTTTATCTGCCTTGATTGCGACAATGATTGGAACTTTTGGTGCAATGGCGATTTATTATACGAAGAGACGTCAAAGCCGCACGACATTATTGAGTTTAAATAATATCTTGTTAGTTTCTCCTGACGTTATTATTGGTGCAAGTTTCTTAATTTTCTTTACGATGATTGGCAATTTGTTCAGTAACTTTAGTCTTGGCTTTATCAGTGTCTTACTTTCACACGTAGCTTTCAGTATTCCAATCGTGGTGCTAATGGTTTTGCCAAAGCTACAAGAAATGAATGATAGTATGATTCGGGCAGCCCTTGATTTGGGTGCAAATTATCGTCAAGTCTTAATGCGTATTATTCTGCCATTTCTATCACCAGGGATTATTGCTGGTTATTTTATGGCCTTTACGTATTCCTTAGATGACTTTGCGGTTACTTTCTTTGTGACTGGTAATGGATTTTCAACATTGTCCGTAGAAATCTATTCACGGGCACGTCAAGGGATTAGCTTAGAAATTAATGCTTTAAGTACCTTAGTCTTTATCTTCTCGATGCTTTTAGTTGTCGGTTATTACTTCATTAGCAAAGATAACCGTCCGCGTCGTAAAAAAGGTCGATCAATCCAAACGGGGGTGGTAAATATCCGATGAAAAAATTGCAATCTCTATTTATTGGTATTTTAGTCATTATCGGTGTATTAGCTTTAGGCGTCCATCATTTACAAAAGTCAAGTGGCATGTCAGGAGCCAAAGTCTTAAATGTTTATAACTGGGGCGATTATATTGACCCGGATTTAATCAAAAAATTTGAAAAAGAATATGGCTATAAAGTCAATTATGAAACTTTTGACTCCAACGAAGCGATGTTTACCAAGATTCAACAAGGTGGTACGGCTTATGACATTACCATTCCTAGTGAATATATGATTCAAAAAATGAAAGAAGAAAACCTTTTAATCCCTATTGATCATAGTAAAATTAAGGGTTTAAACAATATTGATTCGCGTTTTTTGAATTTAAGTTTTGATAAGAATAATAAATATTCCATCCCATACTTTTGGGGAACATTAGGAATTGTCTATAATGACAAATTCGTTGATGGCAAAGATATCCAGTCTTGGGATGATTTATGGCGTCCAGAGCTAAGAAATAATGTGATGTTGATTGATGGGGCACGTGAAGTCATTGGTTTAGGGTTAAATAGTTTAGGTTATTCTTTAAATAGTAAAAATGATAAGCAATTACAAGAAGCGGTCAATAAATTACGTAAAATCACGCCTAACGTCAAAGCGATTGTCGCCGATGAAATTAAAATGTATATGGCCAACGAAGAAAGTGCAGTAGCGGTCACATTCTCAGGAGAAGCCGCTGATATGATGTATGAAAATGAGCATCTGCATTATGTGATTCCAAAAGAAGGATCGAATCTCTGGTTTGATAATATGGTCATTCCGAAAACGGCGAAAAATATCCAGGGAGCCTATGACTTTATGAATTTCATGCTCAAACCAAAAAATGCAGCGCAAAATGCTGAATATATAGGTTATTCGACACCAAACAAAAAGGCCATGAAGCTTTTACCTAAAGAAATAACTAGCGATAAGCAATTCTATCCTTCCGATGAATTAATGAAGCATTTGGAAGTCTATGATAATTTAGGTTCTAAATATTTGGGCATCTACAATGATTTATTCCTTGAGTTGAAGATGTATCGTAATTAATAAAAATACATGAGAAGTTGTCGTTGAAACAATTTTCTCATGTATTTTTTTTGTTTAGTTTTGGCGTTGTCGTTTCATCCAGGCACTACATTCTTCAAACCATTGTGCAACTTCTGGGAGTAAATATTCTACATCAAATGACTTCGCGCTTGATTCATTTGCAAGTGCTAAGCCGTGTTTGCCATTTTCAAAAATATGTGCTTCAAAAGGAATGTGTTGTTGATAGAGCGCTTCACAATATTTTAGTGAATTGACTACAGGTACGGAACCATCGGCAAAAGTATGCCAAATATAAGTTGGTGCCGTCATTGGATTAATCTGGGCAATCGTATCATATCGCAGACAATCTTCTTTAGTGATACCTAAATGATCCACTGTTTTTGGCCATCCCAAATCAAAGCTAGTGACTGGGTAGCAAAGAATCGTGCCTTTTGGTTGATAAGAAGCTTCTTGATGGAATTGATGCCACTGACTACTATAAGAGGCAGCTAAATGACCACCAGCAGAACAACCTAATAAGAAGATTTCGTCTACATTGGCCTGCCATTTTTTAGCATTTTGATGAATCAACTCAAAAGTGAGGGCGACTTGTTCTAGGCAATCCTCTAAAAATGCGCCTTTAGCAAACGTATCACGTGTCGTATAGTTTAAAACTAATGCGTGATAGCCTTGGTTCATAAAGGCTAAGGCAAGTGGCTCTGATTCACGATTAGAAACAAAACGATAGCCCCCACCAGGACAGATGACCACAATTGGTAAAGGATGTGGGTTTTCTTGGACGATTTCTCTTAAGTAAACATCCACACTTGCTTGGCGCTGATTTTTGCTTGTTAAATCATAGTGTAGTAATTGCATTTGCTTCATCCTCTCTTAATGATAGATTTATTGTCTACCTTTTTTAGATAAAAGTAAAGTGCAAAAGATTGAATATTCAACCTTTTGCACGAGTTGAGAGGATATTTTTTTCAAGTGTTAAGAGTCTTTTCTTTAGCGGGATTCCCCAACCAAATCCGGTTAATTGCCCATTTGATCCAATGACACGATGACAAGGGACGATAATTAAAATTGGATTTTTTCCAATCGCATTGGCAACAGCTCTAACTGCACTTGGTCGCTTCATTTTTTGAGCGACGTCTTTGTAAGTAACGACCTGACCATAATCAATCGTCAATAGCGTTTCCCAGACTTGCTTTTGAAACGGCGTGCCTCTCAGGTCAAGAGCAAAGGAGATAGTTGGCAACTGTCCGTTAAAGTATTGTTGGTAATATTGGACAAATGGCATAGTGACTTGTGTGTCTTCTAACCACTGATAAGTTGCGCGTTCTTTTTCACAATCACTACTAGGCGCTGCAAAGACTAGACCTTTGTCAGATACCCCAAGTGAAATCTGCATATCGGATACTTCAAAGGTTTGGGTATAAAGCGTTTCTTTCATCTATTCATTTCCATTTCTTCTAATGCTAAAGTGGCCGTTTCCCATTGTTCTAAAATGCGATCTTGTTGGCTTCTCGCTTGTTCTAACTCATGATTTAAGTCTAATAACGCTTGGTGGTCCGCAAGATTTTCCGGTAAGGTCATCGCTGTTTCTAATTGAGCAATTTGCGCTTCTATTTGTTCCATTTCTTTTTCTAATTGTTCGATTTGACGGATAATACTCCGCAGTGCTTTTTGTTGCTCTTTACTTTGTATAAATGATTGTTTGCCAGAAGAGATTTCCGGTACTTTTTCTTCTGTTTGTGCTTGGAGTGCTTTAAGTTCTTCTTCTTCACGTTTTTTCTCCAAATAATAATCATAGTCCCCAAGATAGAGTTTGCTGCCATGTTCTGAAAGTTCAATGACTTTAGTAGCAATCCGATTAATAAAATAGCGGTCATGAGAAACAAATAAAATCGTTCCTGTATAATCAATCAAAGCATTTTCCAAAACTTCTTTATTATCAATATCTAAATGGTTGGTCGGTTCGTCAAGTATTAAGAAATTATCCTGATCCATCGACAATTTTGCCAGTGCTACTCGGGCTTTTTCACCACCGCTTAATAATGAAATCGGCTTTTCGACGTCTTCACCTGAGAAAAGAAAACTACCCAAAATGGTACGAATTTCTCCTTCAGGGGTAGTCGCGTGTTCATCCCAAAGTTCATGTAAAATCGTCTTATTAGAATGTAAATCGGCTTGTCCTTGATCGTAATAACCAATCGAAACATTGCTTCCCAAGTGGATATCACCTTTAATCAGCGGAATTTGACCAATAATCGATTTTAAAAGGGTGGACTTGCCAATCCCGTTAGGACCTACTAAGGCAATCGCTTCTTGCTTACGAATATCGAGTTCAATCGGTTCGCTCAAAATGACATTTTCATACCCAATAGCACCATCTGTCAGCTGCAAGACGACATTTCCAGATTCTTTTTGGATGTTAAAGAGGAAGTGTGCTGACTTTTCATCTCCTTGAGGTTTATCTAGTCGTTCCATTTTTTCTAACTGTTTGCGTCGACTTTGGGCACGTTTCGTAGTGGATGCCCGCACGAGATTACGCGCCACGAAATCTTCTAATTTTTGAATTTCTTCTTGTTGTTTTTCATAAGCTTTCCATTCGCTAGCAAGTTGCTGGGCTTTTAAATCAAGGTATTGACTATAATTCCCTTTATAATAGCGCATTTTCCGACGACTTAATTCATAAACTTCGGTAGCGACTTTATCAAGAAAATAACGGTCATGAGAGACAATGAGTAACGCGCCTTGATAGCCTTGGAGATAGCCTTCTAACCAAGAAAGTGTTTCGATATCTAAATGGTTGGTGGGTTCGTCTAAAATCAGTAGGTCAGGTTTTTGTAAAAGCAGTTTCGCTAAGGCTAGCCGCGTTTTTTGACCACCTGATAAAGTATCAATGGCTTGTTCATAAAACTCTGGACCAAATTGGAATCCATGAAGGACGGTACGAATTTCATTTTCATAGCCGTAACCATTTTTCTCTTTAAATTGATGTTGTAATTCATCGTATTCTTTTAATAAGCGTTCATACTCAGCAGAAGTAAAGTCGCATTCACCCATTTGAATTTCTAACTGGCGCATCCGACTTTCCATTTTCCGGACTTGTGAAAAAGCTAAAAGCATTTCATCCCAAACAGTATTTTCACTTTCTAATCCAGTATTTTGTGCAAGATAGCCGAGTTGAATATTTTTATTGCGAACAATTTGCCCTTGATCAGGTTGCTCAATTCCTGCGATAATCTTGATTAAGGTTGATTTGCCTGCACCATTACGGCCAACTAAGGCAATGCGTGATTGGCTGTCAATTTCCATTTGGATATTTTCAAAGAGGACCTCAGCACCAAAAAGGCGGGCCACTTGATTGACTTGTAAGATAATCATAATTATTTTCATCCTTTAAAATTTACTGCATTCTTAGTCTATCATAGAAATTCAATCTAAAAAAGCAAAAGATAGTTTAGAAAAATTTTGCTTCTTTCTCATGGATTTTGTGGATGTCTGTAATCGCTTTTAAAATGATGAATGAATTTGAAAAATAGTTGCTAATTTGTGAGCAGATAAATTGCTTTTTTTGTGTGAAGTCTGTTAAGATAACCATGGAAATAGTGAATAGTTCACAAATTGGAGGGAAAAAACGTGAAAGAAAAACAAATTCCAAAGGCTACTGCCAAACGTTTACCGATTTACTATAGATACTTAAAAATGCTCCATCAAGCAGGCAAAAAGAAAGTATCTTCTACTGAATTAAGTGAAGCGGTACAAGTTGACAGCGCAACGATTCGTCGTGATTTCTCTTATTTTGGGGAATTAGGGAAACGTGGATATGGTTACGATGTTGAAGAAGTCATGCTGTTCTTTGCGGTGACTTTAAATGAAGACAAGATGACGAATGTTGCCTTGATTGGGGTCGGTAATCTTGGAAGTGCTTTGTTGAAGTACAAGTTCCATCATAGTAATTCCATTCGTATCAGTGCAGCTTTTGATGTGGATGAAAATCTAGTAGGACGGATTATTGATGGGATTCCTGTTTATCCAATGCACGATATGAAAGAACAAATTAAGATTCAAGCGATTGATATCGCCATTTTAACTGTACCTGCTGATAAATCACAAGATGTCGTTAATGAATTGGTTGAATCAGGGGTGAAGGGTGTTCTGAACTTTACGCCAGTTCGTTTGAATGCACCAAAAGATGTGATTATCCAAAATGTAGATTTAACGAATGAGCTACAGACTTTGATTTACTTTTTAAATTCTGATAATCCACCAATGGATATTTTTGTACATAAATAAATTTATCCTTGGTTATCAATAAATGAGTGGAGAGGCTAGTAAAATAGTGCTCTTCACTTTTTTTTATTGACAATGATTTAAAGAGATGTTAATATAATTTACAAATCGAAATTATTACGATTTAAAAGAGTAGAGGTGTATTATGGCAAAAAAAGCAAAGATCGAAAAAGCAAAAAAACAAGCAGTGTTAATTGAACAATATGCTGATTTGAGAAGGCGTCTCAAACAGGAAAAAAATTACGCAGCCTTAGCAAAATTACCTAAAGATGCTAATCCAAATCGTTTAAAATTAAGAGACCAGCTTGATGGCCGTCCTCGTGGGTATATGCGTAAATTTGGAATGTCTCGCATTAAATTTAGGGAATTGGCTCATCAAGGGTTACTTCCTGGGGTGAGAAAAGCAAGTTGGTAATAACAGGAAATCAATGAATAGGGAATTGTAGTGTGATAAATTATATGATTCATAGGTTTTCAAGTTGAGAATTAGACGATAATTTAGAAAAAATATCTACTGGGAGGGAAAGAACTATGCGAAAAAATATTATTTTAGAATGTACGATAACAAAGGAAAGAATTTATTTAACAACAAAAAATACACGTAATACGCCTGAAAGGCTAGAATTAAAGAAATATTCACCCAAATTACGTAAAAAAGTAGTTTTTAAAGAAGTAAAATAAATAATCCAAATAAGTGAAGATATCAGATATACGGAAAGAGGGAAGAAATATTGGAAAAGAATGATTTGTCTAGTGCTTACAGACGATTGAAAAGTCCAAATATCAAAACAAGAAAACGAGCATTAAAGATAATAAAATTGCATAAAAAAAATAAATTAAAAAATTCTATATAGTAAAAGTTTAATTAGGTTTATTTATGATACCATTGTTCATAAATAAGCCTATTTTTAAATTCTATGAAAGGAGAGACTACTTAAATTTATTATTGGTAAACCTATTTTCAAGTAGTTTGTAGTTAGATGTACCACTTAATGAGAATGAAGTTTGGCGATCTTATTTTGATTGTATTATTTCTTTTTGCTTCATTTTTACCATTAGTTTTTTTTCATGTTCAACAATCAAATGAAAATAATGTAGTAACCACAAAATATGCTATTGTAAAAATTAAAGGAAAAGAAGTAGAAAGATTTGATTTAACAAAGAAACAACATATTTTAAAAACATATTATCCTAATAAAAAGCAATATAATATTATTGAAATTTATCATGGACGAATACGTGTGAAAGAAGATAATAGCCCTGACCAAATTGCTGTAAGAACGGGTTGGATTGATACAGTTGGTCAAACAAGTATCTGTCTACCACATCAATTAATCATTACTATCGAACAAGAGGGTATAGATAATTATCATATTTATTGAGTATGCTTTTTTCTTAAGATTAAGCTTGAATGGTTGTACTTTCTTTCGTTTCGTTATACTCTAATTAATTGAAAGATAAGTCGTTAGGAGGAAAGTTATGTTTCAACAGCTACCTCATTCGTTTTTACAAATGAGTATGATTTTTTTATCCATTGTCATAGAAGCTTTACCATTTGTCTTATTGGGATGTATCATTTCTGGTGCGCTTCATGTATACCTAACTCCCGAGCGCGTGAAGAAATTTTTACCAAATAATAAGTTTTTATCGATTTTAGTTGGTTCTACCATGGGAATCTTTTTTCCGTCTTGTGAGTGTGGGATTGTGCCGATTGTGAATCAATTTGTACGTAAAAAAGTACCTACCTATACAGCATTTGCTTTTATGTTGACCGCACCTATTATTAATCCGATTGTCTTATTTTCAACCTTTATTGCTTTTGGAAATTCATGGAAATTTGCCTTGCTTAGAGCAGTGGGGAGTTTACTAGTTGCAGTGGTTGTGGGGAGTTGGTTGGCCTATTTTTATAAGCAACCTATTTTAAATGAAGAAGGTCTACGCGCGATGCAAGAAGTGCCTGTACATCAACACAATCATCATGAAAAAACAAGTCGCATCCACGCCATTGGTCATGTGTTAGATCATAGTTTGGATGAATTCTTTGATACGGGACGCTACTTAATGATTGGTGCACTTTTATCAGCAAGCATGCAAACTTACTTACCGACGAAATGGATACTAACTTTGGGCTCTACGAAATTACTCGCTATTTTTGTGATGATAATTTTAGCTGTTATTTTATCGCTATGTTCCGAAGCAGATGCGTTTATCGGTTCAAGTTTATTAAGTTTATTTGGCCAAGCACCGGTGATTGCCTTTTTAGTCTTTGGGCCGATGGTGGATATCAAGAATTTGTTAATGATGAAACGCTACTTTAATACGCGCTTTATTGCCTCAATGGTTGGCTTAGTTGCGCTTGTAGTCGTTATCTATGCATGGGTGGTGTAAGGATGATAAGATTTTTAATTTTGATCGGTTATGTTTGGTTGATGATGTTTTTACAAATCAGTGGCAAGCTTAATCAATATATTAATGTCCATTATCGCTATTTAGCCTTTTTATCTATGGGACTTGCTTTTTTATTAGCGCTTGTGCAACTTTTTAAATGGGTGAAAAATGAGAAGCATACCGCTCACCACGAAGACGATCATCATCATGGCATGCAAAAAGGCTATCAAAAAGTGATTGGTTATGTCTTATTAGTGATGCCGATTGTGGTTGGTTTAGCTTTTCCTAAAGTTAGTTTGGATACGACCATTGTTGAGGCAAAAGGCTTTCAGTTTCCGCTAAGTAAAGAATCTACGGGTGATCCGTACTTTCAAACGCAGTATTTACGTCCGGATACTAGCATTTATTTTAATACCTCGGATTATCAAAAACAAATGAATCGACTCTTAGATAAATACACTAAAGATCAAAAAATTGTCATTACTGATACGAATTATTTGGAGTTGATGGAAATTATCTATAATTATCCAAGTGAGTTTATTGGTAAAAAAATTCAATTTAAAGGTTTTGTGTACCATTCAACAACTGCAAATCAGAAAGATATGTTCTTATTTAGATTTGGTGTCATTCACTGTATTGCTGATTCTGGGGTGTTTGGCTTAAGAATTGATTTTGATCATCCAACCTCATATAAGAATAATGATTGGTTATTAGTGGAAGGTGAATTAGTTTCGGAATACTATGCACCTTTTAAACGAGAATTACCAGTTGTAAAAGTATCCCAAGTGAAAAAAATTCAAGCACCGAAAAATGAGTATGCTTATCGTACTTTTTAAAAATTTTAAGAAAAAAGCTAAAATCATATCTAAAAATAAAAATATCAGTTATAATAGAACTTAGAAGTAGTATGATTCTATTTTAGAAAAAGAGGTGTTTACTATGGGCTTTACAGATGAAACAGTCCGTTTTAGTTTTGATGATAACCGTAAAAAAGAAGTGAGTGAAACTTTAGAAATTGTTTATCGCGCACTTGAAGAAAAAGGATATAACCCAATCAATCAAATCGTGGGTTACTTATTATCCGGCGATCCAGCTTATATTCCTCGTTATCGCGATGCTCGTAATCTCATTCGTCGTCATGAACGTGATGAAGTATTAGAAGTGTTAATTCGCTATTACTTAACGAGCCACGGGATTAATGTCCAATGAGAATTATGGGATTAGATGTTGGTTCGAAAACAGTGGGCGTAGCAGTCAGTGATTTAATGGGCTGGACGGCTCAAGGTGTAGAGATTATTCGAATCGATGAGGAAAAAGAAGAGTTTGGTTTAGAGCGTTTGACTGAATTAGTGAAAGAATACGAAGTCGAAAAGTTTGTTGTGGGTTTACCAAAAAATATGAATAATACAATTGGACCACGCGCCTTGGCTTCACAAGCTTATGGGAAAATGATTGCTGAAAAATTTCAGTTACCAGTTGACTATCAAGATGAACGTTTGACAACTGTGCAGGCAGAGCGTATGCTAATACAGGAAGCTAATACTTCGCGAGCAAAACGCAAGAAAGTGATTGATAAATTAGCAGCCGTAATGATTTTACAAAATTATTTAGATATTACAAGTAAATCATTATGAACATAAATAGAAAAGAGGAATGCAACATGACACATCATCATCATGACCATGATCACGATCATGAAGGACATGAACACATTACTTTGGTGGATGACCAAGGAAATGAAACTTTATACGAAATTCTTTTAACCATTGATGGTCAAGAAGAATTTGGCCGTAATTACGTCTTGTTATATCCTGCTGGTGTGCCAGAGGATGAAGATGTTGAATTACAAGCCTATGCCTACTTAGAAAATGAAGATGGCACGGAAGGCGAATTACAACAAATCGAAACGGAAGCTGAATGGGATATGATTGAAGAAGTATTCAATACCTTCATGGCTGAAGAGGAAGAATAATCAATCAAAGTGTTGGTATTTCAAGGATACCAACACTTTTTTACGCTAAAAACAGCTGGGAGGGGCAATTTGGGGGAATGTAAGATAAACCCTTTTATTTTTAGAATTTTCATGTATAGTATAAGTATTATGAAATTTTTGCGGAGGATAAAAAGTGAAAACTAAGGGAATGATTTATGCAGCTAGTGCAGCGGCATTTTGGGCGATTTCAGGAATTTCCGGACAAATTTTGTTACAACAATTTTCCTTTACTGCCAATTGGTTAGTTTCTGCACGCATGCTTGTCTCAGGATTCGTATTAATTTTAATCAGTCAAGGGAGTCATAAAGGAAATCTATTTGCCATTTTTAAAAATCCCAAAGATGCTTTGGCATTAATTTTATTTGGAATTTTTGGGATGTATGCAGTTCAAGCTGGATTTTTCCAAACAATCGCTTTTAGCAATGCTTCTTTTGCGACGATTATCCAATTTACAGGTCCAGTATTCATCATCTTTTATGAAGGATTTAGGCAAAGACGTTGGCCGAGTTTTCAAACAATATTTTTGTTATTATTGACATTTGTTGGTATATTATTACTAGCAACTCATGGAAATTTACATCAATTAATTGTTCCGAAGATGGCCATTATAATGGGATTGATTGCAGCACTTGCCATTGCCATTTATAGCATCTTGCCAAGACAACTGATTAGTGATTATGGCAGTTTAAGTGTTGTTGGTTGGGGGATGTTAATCGGTGGGACTTTTGCTAATCTTATTCATCCATTTTGGCATCCAACAGGAACTTTTACGCTATTTTCAGTGAGTCAGTTTTTAATTGTCGCTATAGTGGGAACGGCTTTATCCTTCTTTTGTTATTCGCAAAGTTTGCGCTATATTTCACCGTCGCTTGCAGGAATATTAACTGCGGTAGAGCCACTCTTATCTTTAGTATTTTCAATTATCATCTTCCAAATGGCATTTGGTTGGATTGAGTGGGTAGGATTTTTAATGGTCTTTTGTTCGATTCTACTCATTCAAAAGCAATTATAGAAAGGATTTTGGTATGAGTTTTAAACGTTTTTTTCAATTATTTATTATTTATTTAGTTGCAATCTTGATTTGTGAGGGTGTAAGTAATGCATTACATCTTGCTACAGGTGGGAGAATAGCTGTTTTTGCCATTTTAGGCTATATGATTTTAACCATTCCGTTGACCATTCTTACAATTTTAAAAAATAAAAAAAGCTAGGCAGTTCAAATTTGACTGCCTAGTTTTTTTAGAGAATTTTTTTCAAGTGCTCTTTTTTGGTTACGAATTTAAAGAGAATATGAAAGATGCCAAATGCGATGAGTCCAATACCATAGTAGAAATTGCCTTGCCAAATAAATAGCGTGTTGATACAAGCAACAATCATTAAAAGGATAAAGAAATATAGCATTTGCGTCATAAACATTTTTCTTTGAACCTTCTTTTGGGGAGTTGGCATCTTTTGAACCATTTTTTTGGCACGCAACGTTAGTGTTAAGAACAATAGCCCCGTACTTAAAAAGATACATAGATAAATACTAATAAAAAAAGTGAAGGCGAGGTTAAGTATACTAATCAGCATTGAAAGTAAACACCAACTTACCATTTTCTTTTTCATAATTATCTACATATTCTTGGGCTTCTTTTTTGATTACTTTAAAATCTATCCCTTGTTGTTTGGCAGCAAAGACACAGCCACAATAACATTGTCGAAACACATCATATTCTTTACACATTTCGATTGAGCGTTGGTAGCCTTGGTTTTTCTTGAAATCACTTGGTAGATAATTGGTATTGTAAATTTTTTGAATATCCATGCCAATTTGGTTAATTAATTGGCTATTTTTCTTAGGAGAGATGGTTAAGGCACTTCCAAAATAATCATAACCTAATTCTTGGGCTTTTTGAGCAACTAAGTCAAGGCGTAGATTAAAGCACGCATCACAACGTTTACCGCCTTCTTTTTCATTATGTAAGTTTTGTTTCACCATCATTTGAATAAAATCATTGGGTTTATATTCATCGACAATCAGTTGTACATTATTGCCAGTATTTGCATTGAAATCTTCAATAAATTTCTTTTGCACAATCATCCGACGTAAGTATTCACTTTCAGGATGAATGTTTGAATTAGAGAAAAAGATTGTCACATCAGCATATTGGCATAAAAATTCTAACGTATAAGTCGAACAAGGGGCACAACAAGAATGTAGCAAAATTCGTGGACGTTCTTCATTTTTCTCCCATTCGATAATCATTTTTCGTAACACACGATCATAATTGATTTTTTGATTTTTCATTTTTTCAACAATCATATCTGCATTTAACATCAAAAAATTCCTCCTTGAACTCTTATTATACTAAAAAAGATAGATAGAAAAAAGAACCCCATTCAATTTCTTTGTCTTTAAATCGTGATGAGAGTCAGTTAAAAAATATTCATAAAAATAAATAGTAAGTGTCTAATTTTTACCTGAATGCCAACCGTTAAATTAGAAATTTCTAATAATTGGAATTCTCTCAAAAAATTAAATAACAATGATTAAAAACTCTGTGTAAGCAACCTTATACAGAGTTTTTTGTTTGCTCAATTTTAAAACAGAAAGGAGAAAAAAAGTGCTTAAAATTTTTTTGAAAAATGGATTACGTACTTACAAGTTTAGGAATAGTCAGCTGAAGCCGATAGGCTTTGTTGAAGAAGAAAAGAAAGGCTCGATTTTTATTTACTATTCAAAAGAAGCCTTATCTGTTTCCAGAGGAATCGTCATTACTTCTTTAGAAGCGATTGAAGAACAAGCTGATACGATTACACACTGGACGCCAAATGTTTATCGATATGGAGAATATACTGACACAAGACGATTAGTTGTTAAAGGACATTTTGAAAAAAATCTGCGTCAAATCAATACGTTTGTTGTTGATATCGATTCAAAAGAAAATCATGAAGGAGAAATTATCCTGGCATGTATCGATCAGCTAGGTTTTATGCCAACGTTGATTCTAGAATCCGATTTTGGTTATCAAGTCTATTTTTTATTAAGTTCACCGGCTTATGTTACAAGTAAAAGCAATTTCAAAGTAATCGAAGTAGCAAAGCGAATTTCAATGACTATCCGATCACAGCTGGCAAAACAGTTAGTCGGTGTAGATAGTGGCTGTAATCATTTTGGTATTGCTCGATTTCCGAATAAAAGAAATATTGTGTTTTACGAATCAGAGAATCAGTATTCATTTTCAGAGTGGATCAATTGGTCGATGAAAACAGCCTCTAACCAGAGAGGTGAAGCAGAAAGAAACGCGAAATTAATTGTGTTTCCTGAGAAAAAAGTATATCGCCAAGTGGACGAACCTTGGTTTGATTTGTTACTACGAAAAGCCAACATTATCGGAGGAGAGGGACGTTTAGGAAGAAATAATGTGATTTTCACCCTTTCTCTCGCCTATTTTTCTTCTGGTTATGGGCAAGAAACTTGTGAGTACAACATGTTTGAATTCAACGAACGCTTGAGAGAACCATTAGCTGAAAAAGAAGTAGAAACGATTGTAAAGAGTGCCTACTCTAGCAATTATCGAGCAGCTCGACGAGATTTTATCCTAGAATTGTGTCAAGAATGGATTGCTGCAGATATCCAGGAAAAAGAGTTGTTTATCCAGCGACGAGGATGGTGGAAGTTCAAAAAGCCACGAGAACAACGAGAATATAGTCACAAACATGAATGGCGAGTAGATCTTTTAGATTATCTAAAACGAGTAGAAGTCGAAGGATTAGCGTACATAGAAAGTACCAAAAAAGAGCTACAAGAGAAGATAGGCATTCCTGCACGTAGTCTTGATCGACTTTTAAAAGAATTAAAAGAAGAAAGAAAAATTTTTTATCGTAGTAAGCGTGGAAAAGGAGGAGGAATTATTTTGATGTCGATACGAACATTTTTAAAGCAGTGTTTAAAACGCACGCGAGATAAGCAACAAGTGTATTTGTTTCGGCTAAAGCAGTTATTCTTGCTAACAAATGAAGAATTAGAAACAACAATCGCTCCTTTTTTTAAAGCGTATCGTAGAAGTGATCAGCTAGACTTATTTGAAGCCGATACAGGCTGAAAGTAAAATACGCCAATTGCCTTTTACAATATATCTATGATAAGGAGGTGGTATTTTGTTGGAATTAACGCCTTTACATTTAGAAAGAATTTGTTGTGAAGTAACGCTATTCAATCGGCAGCGATGGAAAATCTCTCAACGGAAGCTTAGTCGGATTATTGTGGATGATTCAGGAAAGAAGCAAGTAATTGTTACAAGAGACCTAGGGATTGATGAAGAAGCGGAACTGTTTTTTTCGCAAATCAAGTCGATTTTCTTAGATGGAAAGATTGTGGCTTGTCGTGGTTGTCCGCAACAACCGTTAACCACTTTGCGAGAGCACTATGCAAAATTAAAAGAAATATACTGAACCAACAAACTAGCCTTTTTTCGTTTGTTAGTTTATTTAAAACTAGCGTGAAAAGCTATTAAAAAGCAGCGCACGGACACGAAACGTACTTGCTTTTCAGAAACATTTGATGATAAAAAGCAAAGCTACCTGGTGGAAGGAATCCCTTGAACTAGGGTTGAACTGAAGCGACACACGTAAACTGTTTTTTGATATGTTTTTCCAGATCCTTGACAACTGAATATCAACAGAACTTTCTAAGCTGATCAGCGTGCCTATTCGGAGCTTAGGAAGGATAAAACGCCTAAAATAGTACGGCTAGAAGAAGCGGTGCGTTTGGATGGGTGAGGCACATACTAGGGAGGAGAGTTGCGAAGACTCAGCTAGTACGAAAACAAAAGATGACGAGTAATCGTTCATTTGTTTTCAAGGGAGCGATTCTTTCTTTCTACGAGTTTGAGGTTGCGAACGCTAGAAACCTTGCGAGGTCAGACATTTCTTTGTTTTTTCTGTCAAAATAAGTAAAAAAGACAAACTAGCAAACGAAAAAAGGCTAGTCTACAAAAGAAAACGATTGGAAGGGAATGGAAATATGTCAATAAAAAAAACGAATAAGAATAAAGAGCCTAGGGTGGCAGTCAGAGGACCAAAGCACACAAGAACGGATGAACGACGACAGCAACGAACACCTACAGGGTTAAACTTTTTCTTGAATAAAAGAGTAACGATTGTGACTATGGACAGTAAGCGAATTGAGGGGATTCTATACTTTATCTCAACGTACGATTTTATGATCGCGTTACTAGACAAAGAAGGAACACGAACAGGAACATATATGACAATTTTTAAACACGCCGTAAAGCACGTGCGCTGTGAAGATCCTAATTGATCAATGTAATGAAAAAGAATGAGGATATGATTGAGAAACAAAGTCGGGCAATTGTTGACAGTAGTACAGTAGTATTGCAGCGAGTCATTCGTTACTTTTCTTTCATAACCAATTCAATACGAAAAAAGTTTTGAGCGTTTTAGAATCCAATCGAAGACGTGCTCGTCATGGCTGAGGGGATTTGAAGTTAGAAAAATAAATAAAATGTATTCGGTACTAAAAAAAGTAAAACCTATTGAACCCCTTTTCTTATGTAGATCTAATGAATATAGAAATTGAGTAAGGAGGAGGAGTTCAAAAGATGGCTGAAACAAGTGCTGCAATTAGCCCTGAGACACGTGAAAAGCCAAATGCAATCAAGCGTGTATGGAATGCACGATCCAAAGACTTTGAGGTGCGTATTTCTAATCGAATTGTGATTGATACGTTGGTAGAGCGTGAGTATCAAGCAATTCAAGAAGAACTAAATGCTTTAGATGAAAAAGAGAAATAAGCAATAATAATTGCTTAAAATAAAAAATAACAATGAAAAGAGGAATGTGTAATGAAGATTTTACGAGTATTGGCTATTGGAGTGACTGTGGGAGGACTTGCGTTAGCAATGAATACTGAAAAAGCAGAAGCAGCTGAATGGACACCTCGTACAGTCGATCAAATTAAAGCAGACATTGCAAAAACACAAGGAAACAAATATACGATTGTCTGGGGAGATACCATGTGGGGAATCAGTCAAGCGACGAATTTGACGGTACAAAAACTCGCAGATTTGAACAAGATTGCGAATGTCGATTTGATTTACGCAGGCAATACGTTAGTCTTTGACGGGAATGTTGTGACAGCTAAGAATGATAAGGGAGAAACGGTTGCGCAATCAGTGGTAACCCCACAAGATAAGAATGATGTGAATAAACCAGTAGGCAAACAAGCGCCTGCAAAACAAGCAGAAGAAAAAGCACCAGGAACAACTGCGTCTTCTCAATCACAAAACAAGCAAGGGACACCTGCGGCTAGCGGCAAAACGGCTACAAGCAGTCAAGGCACAAGTGCTGCAGTTAGTGGGACAAACGGCAGTCAAACTGGGACAAGCGGTTCTGTTGAGGGGGCAACTAGCTCTACTGCTGGGACAACAGTTTCTCCAGGAATAGTAGAAACACCAGCTCAACCAAGTAAGCCAGCAGATAATCAACCAACGCAATCAGTAGAAAAACCAACGGCGCCGACACAACCAAGTACAAGTGGTGAACAAGGCGGATCGACCACGATTCAAGCAATTGATCCTTCCTCAGTAGTTGATCAGGAGCCTATTCCAGCAATGATTGGAAATAGTGGGAAAGTATTTAATTCTGAAGAGGAGGCTATGGCATATGGTTGGAAAGAAATCAAAGATGAAAATAGTAAATGGTTTGGTTATGGTTTCGGAGTTCCTAGTTTATTAAATAAAGCCCATGATCCGATTAATAAATGGTCAGTCGATTTTTATGAAACAGGTCAATAAAATAGTGATGTGAAAAAAGCGAGAATTTTTCTCGCTTTTTTGTTTGGAGGAATCAGTATGAATGAACTACCACGAGTGAGATCTCCGGATTGAATGGAATAGAATCTTATTTGCGTCGTTATCATTTGAGATAGCGACGTTTTTTATATAAACAAAAAATAAAGAAAAGGAGAAGTTTTTGTCATGACGAGAAACAAAACAAGTTGGTTGAAGTTTGCTTTACTAGCGGTGGTTTGTCAAGTGGCTTTTCTTACAGGAACTATGACAACACATGCGGAAGAAACAGAACCTTCTGTTACAGCTTCTCAAGTATTTTCAACTTCTGAAGAAGCGAAAGTAACGGCGTCTGAAGAAGTAACGAGCCCAGAAGTAGCAGATGTGACACCCGCTACAGAAGCACCTGCACCAACAGACAAAGCAGTCCTTGATGAAACCATCGGGGAAAGTCAACGACCCGGCGATAGTCCAGTTGAAACACCAGTGTCAGCTGTAACAACGCCAGAAACAACACCTCGAGCACCTTCTGAACCAGCAGAAGTACCAACTGCGCTTGAGAAATCTGTAGAGAAAGCTGTGTCTAATTCTTATATAGATACAGAAGAAACAAAGAAAGAAACAGATGAAGCAACGATTGGCGTAGCGCCTTCTAATGCATCAATTCTAGATGAACCTACACAACCAGTAGTAGAAGAAAATAAGTCCGCTGTTTCTGAAGAAACAAAAACTGAGGCCGACAAAGTAGTGAATGAATCAAAAGAAAGTGAAAAGAAAACAGAAGAACAGCTTACTTTATTTGTGGCAGAGTCCACAACGCGTTCTGTGCGTATGAAACGTGCTGTAAATACTGGACAAGTTCATTCACAATTAGTTACGCCAAGTAATGGGTTAAATTGGGGGAGTACAATTTTACCGAATGGGCGATCTTTTACTTATGACCGTATTGAAATTTTTGATGTAGATGGTCATGTGGCATTTTGTGTGGAACCAGGGGTTCCGGGTGGATCAGGTACGTTTAACAAATCTGCATTAGAAACATATATCAAAGATGCCGCTATTAGAAAGAAAATTGCCTTGATTTCTTATTTTGGTTATGTTGGAAGTAAAGATAAATCGTTAGAACGTCGGATTGCGACACAGTTTTATATTCACGAAGTTTTGAACTCTAATTTTTACGGAACCAATCCAGTTTTAAATTTTGAAGCATTTAAACAAGAAATTGATCAAAAAATCAATAACGCAACAAAAAAAGCTTCTTTTAATAATCAAACAAAAACTGTAAAAGTGGGGCAAACAATTGAAGTTCCAGATACCAATAATGTGTTAAAAGATGTTGTGAAAATCAACACACCAAGAGGAATTACTGCCAAAATTCAAGGGAATCAACTAGTGATTACTGCAACAAAAGAAGCACCAGAAAAAGCGACAATAAGTTTAGATCGTTTAACAGTTTATGGTGCTCCAATGGTTTATAAAAAAGCAGGAGTTCAAACTATTGGGATATTAAACTATCCAGATCCTCTTTCTTCAATTTTAAAACTAAACGTGTTAAAAGAAGGAAATATTCGTGTCTTTAAAGAAGATGCAGAAACCGGTGTGAAAGCACAAGGCGCAGCTTCTTTAGAAAATGCGGTGTATGGCTTGTATCAAGCCGATGGGAAGAAAATCAAAGAAATCACGTTGAAAAATGTCAATGGCAAAGTACAGGCAGAAATCAAAGATCTTGATCCTGGCAAATATGTTTTAAAAGAAATCAAAGCGCCGAAAGGCTATATACTTTCTGATGAAACAATTGAAATTGTTGTTGAACCTGGAAAAACTGTCAATGCGACCGCAAAAGATCAAGTAATTAAGGGCACCATTGATTTAGTGAAAGTTGCGAATAAAGACTTAATCGATTCAACGAATCCAGATAATAAACCAAAATTAGCTGGTATTGAAATCTCTTTGACGTCAAAAACAACTGGAAAAGTGGTAAAAACAGTTGTGACAGATAAAGATGGTTACGCTACTTTTGGTAAAAATACTGTTGTTTTTGATACGTACATTCTTTCTGAAACCAAAGGAAAAGAAGGGTATAAACTATTTGAACCATTCGAAGTCACAATTTCTGAACAAGGTCAAACCTTCCATTATGTTTTAGAAGATAAAGTAATCGAACAACGCCTTAAAGTAGTAAAAGTGGATCAAGAAACAGGAAAAGTGATTCCACTTGTCAATACAGAATTCAAGATTTTTGATACTTTAGCCAATCGTTATGTCACAATGGAAATTCCAAATGATACAGAAACAACGGATATCTTTAAAACCAATGAAAAAGGCTTTTTCTTAACTAACGGTACACTTACTTATGGAAAAGATCGTTATCGTTTGGAAGAAATCAAAGCACCCGTAAATTACGTTTTGAATCAAAACCCATTGGTGTTCTCGATTACCAATGATACAGAACCAATCAAAGTGATTCATTTTGCGAACCGTCAAGCACGGAAAAATGTGAAATTGTTCAAGTATGAAGAATGGAACAAGAAAAAAACACCGCTTGCAGGTGTCACCTTTACTTTGTATAACCAAGCAGGAAAAGCTCTTGGTGAATATACCACTGATAAGAACGGTGAAATTCTAGTCAAAGACTTAGCTTTCGGGGATTATTATTTCTTGGAAAATGCCCCGTTAGAAAGTTTCCAACCAAATACAAGCAAACAAGCATTCACTGTTGCATTCAAACAAAATGCGCCAGATGATGGGGAAACGTTAGTGGTTTCTGTACGTAATTACTTGATTCCACCAAAACTAGAAACACAAGCGTCAAATAAATCCGATGGTGAAAAAGTGGTTGATCCATTAGAAACGATCGTCATCAAAGACAGTGTTTCTTATACTAACCTGTTTGTCGGCAAAGAATACACCATTTCAGGAGTATTGATGAACAAGGCAACGAATGCGCCAATCTTACAAGATGGCAAAGAAATCACAAGTACCTTGACCTTTATTGCAGACAAAGCCACTGGCACAAAAGATCTTGAATTTGTGGTTAATGCTAGTGTTCTGAAAGGTCAAACAATCGTTGTCTTTGAAAAACTTTTCCGTGATGGCATTGAAGTTGCGGCACATGCGGATATCAATGATGACAATCAAAGTGTTCGAGTAAACAATCCAACGGTTCATACCACAGCTGTATTTGAAGATGGATTGACAGTCGCAGATTCAACGGGGCTGTTTATCTTAAATGATACGGTTAAGATCAAAGAAATTCTTCCAGGAAAAGCTTACTTGGTCAAAGGAATCTTAATGGATAAAGCAACCGGTGAAGCCTTACTTGTTCATGGTCAACCGGTAGAAAGTGCTGTTGGCTTTATTGCCAAAGCAGAAAATGAAACAGTGATCGTACCCTTTACCTTTGATTTGACAGGTTTAAATGGTCGTGAAATTGTCGTGTTTGAAAGTCTTTTTAGAAATGACGAGGAACTGGCAAATCACAAAGACATCAATGATCAAGGCCAGACTGTACGTGTGACGAACCCAAGTGTACGTACAACGGCTACGCATAAACCAACTGGCTTAAAAGTGGTTAATCCATTAACGAAAGTCACCATTACAGACGCTGTGAAATACCACGATTTGATCGTTGGAAAAACATACACAGTCAACGGTGTTCTAATGGATAAAGTAACGGAAAAACCAGTGCTGGTAGATGGAAAAGAAGTCACAAGTACCTTAACGTTTGTGGCAGAAACAACGGATGGTACAGTCAATCTAGACTTTATCCTAGACACACGTACATTACGGGGCAAAGAAGTCGTGGTCTTTGAAGATCTGTTTAGAGAAGGCGTATTATTGTCTTCTCACGCAGACATTACCGACAATGATCAAACCATCAAAATCAGTAATCCAATCATTACGACGAAAGCGACGAATAAAAATGGTGGAAAAGAGATCTTGGCCTTGCCAAATCAAACTGTGTTTGAATGGGTCAAAGTAGACGGTCTTGCGATTGGTCAAATCTATCGCTTAATTGTCCAAGGCTACTTAACACCAGACGGCACACCATTTGACGGCACACACGCGGAAAAAGTCTTTACGGCCGATAAAGAAATGATGGAATTCTTATTTGAATTCTTAGTGGACGGACGTAATCTTGCAGGAAAAGGCTTGAGTTTTGCGGAATGGTTGCAAGCGAAAACGGAAGATGAGAAAGAAACGTTTGAAGAAGTGGCGAAACACAATGTAGATCTAACGAATAAAGATCAAACGGTTCAAATTATGGAAGCGCCAAAACCACCACAACCAGTGAAACCAGAACAACCACAACCAGAAGTCAAAGAAGCAGTTATGGTTCCAATGTTGCCAAAAACAGGGTCTGAAGACAATGGGTTATGGCTCATGATTGGCACGATCTTTGTCCTTGCGGCAGGCTTGATTGGTTATGAATTATACAAGGGCAAAAACTAAAATGAACGAACAAGCGGTTAGACAACTAGCCGCTTGTTTTTGGTTAAATTTTTTCAGACGATTTGGATAATCAAGTAAGAGTATGAGAGTTGATTATTGGATTACTTACAATAATCCAAATATTAAAAGGGGAAAGCTCCTTACTGCTTATTCTTCTGTAAAAGGCAGCACAACTCATGTATGGGTGTACTGTCTTTTATTTATAAGTGGAGGTGAATCGGGATGTTTTCTTGTTGTGCTTGTTATACGGCAGAGGAATTAGTTGTTAGTTCTGTTCATTGATTTATGGAAATAAGCTGTATTTTGCGATTTCAGACGTTTTAAGTGATCGATGAAGAATCAGTCGAAAATGTTTTTAAAGTCTCGGAGAACGCGATTTCGAGGTTGTTTTTTGATAAAACGCAATTTTTTAGAAAGAGAGGAGGACTTGTATTGACCTACTATGATTCTATCATGAATTCTTTGAAATCAAAGATCAATATGTTGTCTGTCAGTATCAATCGACGTCAAGAACAGCTGAAAAAGGTGAAACGATTTAGTCGTTTGGGGCTACAAGAAAGACGTACGTTACGTCAAGATAAAAAAGAATTTTCCAAATCACTGGCTCGGTATAAAGAATTAAGAATTGGAAATCCCAAAGTAACCGATAGATATTTTGATAACCAGACAGAACAAAGACGAGCTATTCAAGAAACATATAAAGGGCTAAGTGAACGAGAAGCAGAGTTGTTTCAAAAAATTAATCAATATCAACCGTTTCTTCCCGATCTCAATCGAAGTGACGAAGCAGTTGTCTTTGCTAGAGAGCTTGATTATCAAATCGGAAAATCAATAATTGGCTCAGAAGAAAACAAGCAGTTAAAATCGTTATTCACAAAAATTGAGCCTTCCTTTTTAAAAGAGATAATGAATGATCCGAATAATGCACATTTGAAGAAGTTATCACTATCACGCAATGAACTCAATAGGCAACCTACTCAATCACAAGAAACACCTAAAATACAATCAGCACCACAACGTTCAATAAAAATGCCATCAATGTAAAGGAGAAGAGAAATAATGAAGAAATTTATATTAAGTAGTTTGTTTAGTGCAACTTTATTAGTAGGAGGTGTGTCTCACACTGCTTTTGCGGAGGAAAATTTACCTAGTAATCCTACAACCCCACCAAGTGAAGAAGTGATTCCACCGTTTACTGAAGACAGTACAACCCCAAGTGATCCAGTTCTTCCACCAGAACCAGGAGATAGTGGAACTGAAGGTGGTGATACAGGTATAACAACGCTACCGGAACCAGGAGATAGTGGAATTGAAGGAGGCAATACAGATACAACAATGCCACCAGAACCAGGAGATAGTGGAACTGGAAGCAGTGATACAGGTACAACTCCACCGCTAGAAACAGGTGGTAGTGGTAACTCTGGCGATAGTGAGCCGAGCCAAGCAACGCCAACAAATATAGAGAATAGTAATGCAGGTAGTAGTAATACCAATAAACCAACCCCACCAAGTTCAGAAAAGTCCGACACTGGACATACAGGAACGACTCCACCTACAACTCATGTGGGAGTAAATTCAGACGGGACGATCAATTCATCGGGAAATGGAGCACAAATGACTCCTATTCAAACGAATGATGTGAATGAATTGACACACATTCCAACAGCTTCTACGCCAGTTGAAACCGATACGGGAGAAAAAATCGTTTCCGTTGTAGACGGTGTGGCATACAAACAAGCAAATGATGGAACGTTGACGCCTATAACGGCAGAAGTGAACCAATTACCTAGTGGAAATATTACAGTCAAAGGATCGGATGGCCAATTAAAAGTTCTACCAAAAACAGGAACAAAACAAACAGTTATGATGACGGTATTAGGTAGTCTTCTCACGTTAGGTTCAGCTTTTGTTTGGTGGAAAAAACGAGTATAAGAAAACGATGAGGAGCTTTCTTGATGAAGGAAAGCTCCTATTTTTTTGAATCAAAAATAAAGCCTATTGACTAGCATGACATTATACAGAAAGGAAAAAACATGTATTTAGAAGCAATATTACTATTATGTAAAGTTTCCAGCGGTGAAAATATAAAGTAGCATGTTGATCGTTTAAATATATCTGAAAAAGAGAATTTGAACAGTTTTTCATTTACACGTATTGGTATTTTGATTAATACTACGCACAATCATTGTATAATTTTTGGGACAGGGAAAAAGAAACCACTGAACACTCTGATGCGAACGAAGTTTTAATGACTCATTTATGGAAAAAAACAATTAAACATATTGATTTTTATTATGAATAAGGGGGAGATTGTTATGATTACTGTGATTCTAGCAGAGAAGCCAAGTCAAGCCCTTGCATATGCGAGAGCATTTTCTTCGTATACAAAAGAAGACGGCTATTTTCGTGTAAAAGATTCTATCTTCCACGACGAAACTTTTATCACATTTGGTTTTGGACATTTAGTCGAATTAGATTCGCCAGATAAGTACAAGCAAGAATGGAAAAAATGGGCGCTAGAAACGTTGCCAATTTTTCCAGAACGGTCTCAATTTAGTGTGCCGGAAGACAAACAAAAACAATTTACCATTGTAACGGGATTATTACAAAAAGCAAGCACAATCATTGTCGCAACAGACAGCGACCGAGAAGGAGAAAATATTGCATGGAGTATCATTCATCATGCGAAAGCTTATACGCCAGATAAAGTTTACAAACGTTTGTGGATCAATAGCTTAGAAAAAGAAGCGATTCGAGACGGGTTTACACATTTAAGAGAAGGAAAAGATTATCTGCCCTATTATGAAGAAGCACAAACACGACAAATCAGTGACTGGTTAGTTGGAATGAACGCAAGTCCTTTGTATAGTTTGTTGCTACAAGAAAAAGGCGTAAGTGGAACGTTTTCCTTGGGAAGAGTTCAAACACCCACTCTTTATATGATCTATCAACGTCAATTACAAATCGATCAATTTAAAAAAGAACCATTCTTTGAATTGGAAGGAACTGTGTTGCAGCCAGAACAATCCTTTAAAGTCACGTTAGAACCTTCTCAGCGCTTTAAAGCGAAAGAGGAGTTTTTTTCTTTTACAAAAGAAAAAAACGTTGTAATTGGCGAACAAGAGGCGACCGTTCAATCTGTCGAAAAAGAACAAAAGCGTTCTACAAGTCCGGCATTGTTTTCATTAAGTAGTTTACAGTCAAAAGCAAATCAACAGTTTAAAGCCAGTGCCAATGACACGTTAAAAGCAGTTCAGAAATTATATGAAGCGCAGCTATTAACGTATCCAAGAACAGATACTCCTTATATTACAGAAAACGAATTTGATTATTTAAAGAATCATGTGGAGAAGTATTGTTCTTTCTTATCCGTCGACTTGCCATTGACGCAACTCGAACCAAGAAAACGATATGTGAACAATAAAAAAGTACAAGAACACCATGCAATCATTCTAACGAAACAAGTGCCAACGAATGAACAGTTTCAAAATCTATCTTCTTTGGAACAAAATATTTATCTCTTAGTTGCACGAACAACGGTTGCGATGTTTCTTTCGGATTATGAGTATGAAGAAACCATTGTGAAAGTGTCTGTTGGAGAGTTACTGTTTCAAGCAAAAGGTCAAGAGCCAACCATTCAAGGGTGGAAAGGCATTTTTCAACATAAAAAAGAAGACACAAAGACAGACACGAAAGAAGAAACTGTCATTCAGACCAAACTCCCAAAGATAGCCTCTAATGAAAGAGTCACGCTTTCTATTAGCGGAGTAGAAAAGGAAACAATCCCACCTAAACCATATACCGAAGGTACATTGATTACGGCTATGAAGACTGCGGGGAAGACTGTTGCCGATGAGAACGAACAAGAAATTTTAAAAGAAGTAGAAGGAATCGGAACAGAAGCCACACGAGCGTCAATTATCGAGGCACTAAAGAGCAAAAGGTATATCGAATTACGGAAGAATAAACTTTTTATGACGACTAAAGGAAAGGTTCTTTGTCAGGCGGTGTCTGGTGAGAAGCTGTTTACGAGTGCGGAAATGACAGCAAAATGGGAGGAGCAGCTGAAACGAATTGGCCAAAGAGAAGGAACGCAAGAACACTTCTTAACGAACATTAAAAAGTTTCTCGTTCACTTGATCGAAGAAGTTCCTTCTTTTGTTTCTGAATTGGATCTAACGACCTATCAAGAAGAACAAAAAGCAGTGAACGTTGGTTCTTGTCCGAAGTGCGAAGGTGTTCTGCTTGAACGAAAAGATTTTTATGGGTGTTCCAATTATCCAACCTGTCGTTATACTTTAACAAATAAATTCCGACATAAGAAGTTAACGAAGAAAAATATTCAAGAGTTAATCGCAGGAAAAGAAACTATTGTCACAGGAATTAAAACCAAAGAAAAGAAAACTTATGACGCGATCGTTTGTCAGAACGAAAACGGCTATCTTGAGTTTGTTTCATTTGCACAAACAAAAAAGAAATCAACAAAGAAAGGAAAGTAACAAATGAATCAAAAAGAAACGAATCATGAGAATATCTATCGAAACAATCAAACAATTGATCATGAAAAGCATCAGGCACAAGTTCAAAATATAATAGAAGAACCAGTTAACGTGAAGGAGTCAGAAAAGAAAAAGAAAACACCGCGCAAAAAAACTGTTCGTGACTTAGACGCAGAGATTGAAGCATTAAAACGACGTCGAGAAAATCTGTACAAGAAACAAATTATGGATTTAGGGAAACAGGTGTTAGCGATTTTGGAACGAAACGATATTTCATTTTTGGAAATCAGTGAAGAATCAGAATTGTTTTTCTCAGAATTAGAAGAATTAATTGAACAAAATAAAGAAAATCTAAAAGCGATTGTTAGTTAAATGAAAAAACGCTATGAAAGTATTTTGCTTTTAGAAGAACAGATTCAAAAGCTAAAGATCCAGCAACAATTACTCAAAAATCAGTCGATTGAATCCATGGAACGGAAGAAACGAACGCATCGTTTGATTCAAAAAGGTGCTTTGTTAGAAAAATATTTTAACATTTCCCATTTGAGTGTAGAAGAAACAGAAGAAGTGTTAAAGATTTTTTCTTCTTATGTGCGAGGGAATCTTCCTCAACGCTTTCAGAAAGAAAAAGGGGAAGAAAAAATACGAAATGAGGGGAAAGGAAATAAGCAATGAACGGTTTTTATCAAAATTTTGCCCCTATTTCAAACAAAAACGAAAATCGAGGTCCCCCTGGAAATCACTAGTGCGCACTTACCCCCACCAAACGGAGTTTGATGGAGAGGTGCTACACCGATGAACTTCATCGGTATCGTCAGGCGTGTGAAAAAATTCGCTACGCTCATGTTCAGTTCAAATAAAATATGAGTGCTTCTGTACTAAATAGAAAATTCAAAAATGAAAAAAGAAGGAGAGAGAAAGTGGCAATCTATCACTTTTCAATGCAAGTCGCAAGTAGAAACAATGGAAAACGAAGTTTGATTGCGATGGCTGCTTATCGAAGTGGAGAACGCTTGTATAGTGAGTTGTATGAAAAAGAAAATTTTTATGGTCATCGTTTGGTAAAACCAGACACATTCATTTTAAAGCCAGATTATGTTCCGGAAGAATTTGGTGATCGAGAATATTTGTGGAATAAAATGGAGTTAGCTGAAACTTCTTCTAATGCCCGATTATGTAGAGAAGTCAATTTAGCATTGCCTATTGAACTTTCTAATGATGATCAAAAAGAATTAGTGACGAAATATGTTCAAAAGATGTTTGTGTCAAAAGGAATGATCGCAGACATTGCAATTCATCGTGATGACATTAACAATCCTCATGCGCATATCATGTTAACGATGCGGAAAGTTGATGAAAAAGGAAAAATTTTGAATAAGCGTAAACGTGTTCCAGTTTTAGATGAACATGGTAAACAAGTTTATAACAAAAAAGGACAACGAGAAACAGTTTCTCTAAGAACAACGGATTGGGACAAGAAAGAATTGTTATTAGAGGCAAGAAAAGAATGGGCGAATGTGACGAATAAATTGTTACGTGAACGTGGAATCAATGAACAAATCACAGATAAATCACATAAAGAACTGGGGAGAAAAGAATTACCCACGATTCATGAAGGGGTTCTTTCCAGAAAATTGGAAGAACGAGGGATTGTTACAGATCAAGTAAAACACAATCAGCTTGTTCGAGAACATAATCAATCGGTTCAAAAGCTGAATAACTTGGAAGAGAAGAAGGAACTTCTAATCGATCAGGAACAACAGCCAACCAAACAATTTTATAAACAAACTTTTTCGCCAATGGAGAAAAAGGAACTCAAAGCGTTAGCCAAAGAGCTACGCTTTTTTGTTTCTAGTGAAAACTTAGAGAAACGTTTAGGTGAATTAAAACGTTGGGAAAACTCGATCCTTTTTGGAAACAAAAAAGATATTCAAACACAACGAATCCAACTTTCGAGAATCTCAGATGAACGAGAAAAGATTCAACAAGCGGAAGAGATTTTAACAAAACAAGCGGTACGGTTTTGTCAAAAGCATTATCCAGAACTTCAAACAGAAGATTATTCGCCGAAAGTATTACAAGCAATCGTGGCAGAAACCATTGATCAAAAAGAATTATTAACAAAAGAAATGATCGAACAACTTTCTGATACAGAATCCATGATTGAACAAGCAAAAGAGTATCAGCTGTTCAAAGATCAACCGTTTCAAACGACACGTTTCTTAGAAGAGAAAATCCAGACTCTTACTGATCAAATGAACGAGCCAACAACTTCTGACGAAGAAAGAGCAATACTACAAATTAAAATCAATCAATTCGAATCGATGAAAGACAACTTGAATCAATATGTGAACGATGAATTAGAAGAATTAGGAATCAAGTTGGACTCGTCTACTATGCAAGGCGAAATGATTTTGGCATATCTCAAGTATTACCAAGTAGAAGATCATTCGATTGAAGTTGTCGACGGACTACCGTTGTCTCCTTACTCGATTGAAGAGAGAAATCAAATGTTAGAAGTGTCAAGAGGAATCTTCTCAAACATTCCAGCATGTAAACAACTGAATGACTGTCACGGTGTGTACTTTATTCAAGACTGTATGCAAGATCTTGATTCATTATCGCCATTGGCTCTAGCAAACTTAAAACGAATGATCGAAACGAATCGCTACCTTGCACTAAAAGACAAGGAATGTTTCATTCAAGATATTGAAGAATTGAGAAGGGAGCGTATTAATCGTTACCAAGGACAACGAGAAGATCGTCTCAATCATTACCGAGATCAAACGATCCTTTACCGTTTGACGGCTCAGATTCAATCACTTCTTGGCCGACGTGTACCACAAAAGAAACGAAACATGGATCGATGGATTCGAGAAACAAAAAGTAAAGATAAACAACAACGAGAATTACAGGAGCGTTATCAAAAACGACCAAAAAGATAAAAGCAGAAATGGAGTGAAACATTCAATGAAGAAATTACAAAGAGGAATCAAAATCATCAAAGAAGGAAAATGGAAATTAGAAGTAGTTGTTTTTAGTTTAGGATGTACGTTTGGCATTCCAGAATTTGTTTATGCGGTTGATCCTCTAGCAAAACTTGTAGAAGCAGGGAATACAATCAAAGCGATTTTAACGGCATTAGTTATGGTCGTTGGGGCAATCGCTGCAACGAAAATCGTGGTGAAGTATTTACCTTACTTAGATGATCCGATGGAAAAGAATAATATGTCCAAAAGTTTAACAACGGTTCTTCTTGTAACAGCAATTGGTGGCGCATTGGTATGGATTGTTCCATGGGCATACGGCTTATTCAAATAAGAAAGGGATGGAATTGTGAATACAGAAGATGTAAGAAATGCTTTGCTCGAACTTCTTCATGAAGATACAGAGAAGGGGAAAACTTGGTTTTTCCCTTCGAATGTAAATGAACATTATCTTTTGCTACTTGGTCTTACCGTCAAAGAAAGTATTCAAGCGATTAGTACAGGTATTGGTAGTTTACTTCTGATGGTATTCCTTTTTAGAAGTGCGAATATTTGGGCATTGTTGCTTTATGTTTTTGCGGGAGGAATTGGTTTTTTTAGTGTGTGGGGATATAAAGTATTTAAACCGATTTCGGATCGCCCAAACATATCTATTTCAGACTATCGAAAAGAACAAAAAGTCTTCCAACAAAAACAAAAAGTTTATTATTGTCGCCCGAATGAACAAGTAAAAGAGAAGGTGTAATGAATGGTATTTGATTTTCTAAAAGGACCAACTGGTGAAAAGACACTACGAACAACGAAAAATCAGCAGCGGTATTTTGAGGATGATTCAAGGATACAAGGTGTATACAAAGATGCATTAGTAGTTTATCAAGTAGAAAAGAAACAATTTTGTTTGATCCAATTACTAAGAGTCGATGGGGTGAATATGGATAGTTTGAGTGTCCATGAACAAGCAGGATTGAATGAAGATTTTGGGACATTTTTATCTCAAAATATTTTGTATGAACCACAAATCACGTCATTAAACAGTCCAATTACGATTCAACCATTTTTGGATCAATGGGAGAAATCAGTTGAAAATTATCGGAAGGCAAGCAATCCTAATGAAGCGTTATTACAATTAAAGGCTTCCTACTTGGTAGAGTATCAAAAATTACAGAAAACAATGGAAACCTCTAAAAAGCAACATTATGTGACGTTAAGTGAAAAAATAGTACAACTTTCGCTAGAAGGAATTGAAATCGCTTATGAAAGTTTAAGGGATAAGGTACGAGGTGTACGTTCAGGGCTACAAGGATTTATGGGGAAATTTGATTGCCAGGTAACGATTTGTACGATCCAAGAAACGCGTAATATTTTTCATAAGTATTTTTAGACTATGCGATAGGAAGGGAAAACATGAAAGAACAAAACTTATACATTCCAAGAGAACAATTACAAGATATTTTAGAAATTGATACAGAGATAGTCTCAGATTTTGCGCCATTTATTTTTGAGTTTAATCGAGAGAAAGTGATTTGTGACAATCAGCACAGTAGACCGTATGTAATCACTAAATACAATAACAAACCCAAAGGAAATTGGTTTAGTCGTTTACGGAAATTAAGCGGAGATATTACGCTTTCACATTATTACACGAAAGCAAACGGAAATTCTTTAAATGACTTCTACAATCAAACGATCAAGAATAAACAAGCACAAATTGAACGGACGTATGATCCTGCGACACTTTTAAGATTAAAAAATGAATTACGAATCGCCACAACGCAATTAGAACAAGCGTTAGAAGAAAACACGACGTATTTGTATCTCTACACGTATGCCTTGATTCAAGGGAAAACCGAAGAACGACTCAATGCTTTGTGTGATAAGTTTGAAACCTGTTGTTCGGCAATTGGAATTAAAGCAATCACACCTTATACACGTATTGATGAGGCCTTTTGGAGTTGTTTGCCATTACAAACAAACGAAGTTCCTGAATATACGTATACGATTGCAAATTCAATCAGTGCAAGTAGTATTTTTCCATTCGATGACAATGAATTAAGTGTGTTTACGGAGAATATGATGATTGAAGGTGTTAACAAAGACACAGAAAATATTATTTCCATTGATTACACGAACAAACGAGTTGTCGTTAATCGAAACAAATTTATCTTTGGTTCTTCTGGTGGAGGGAAAACAACCTACATCAATAGTGACTGGATGAAAAAACTCGCGTTTGCGGACAATTCCAAGAAGTTACAACAACGAATGATTCTTTTTGATCCAGAAGACGAACAAGTCGAACGTGTAAAGTTATTTGGTGGCGAAGTGATTCCATTATCCTCAATGAGTGATATAAGAATCAATCCATTTCAGATTTTCTCAAACCAACTGCCAGACAAAGAACGGAGTGCCTTTTCAACGGATGAAGCATACGATAACTATATAGAGAATTACGAAGGATATGCTTTTGGTCAATCCTTGTCTTTGGAACAAGTGGATCGATTGGTCAATAAAAAATTAAACAGCCTAGTTCCTTATTTGACGTTGATCGATTCGAGATTAACCGATAGTCAACTAAGCATTGTCAAAACAGAAGCCAAAAAGCTATATCAAAAAGTCTATGACATACGTAATTTAGAAAAATTAACGAATGAAGACTTTCCTATTTTTTCTGATCTATACAAGCATTTACATGCATTAAAACAAGAAGATCATCGTCGATTTGAAAAAATTGAGACATTTGTGGACGCATTGGAAGATTTTGCGATCGGTACACGAACGATTTTTAATGGATACACCAACATTGATTTAAGAAATCCATTGATTTGTTTTTCATTGAGAGATTTACAAACAGAGATAGGTATACGAGACCTTGCGTATCTAAACGCCTTTCAGTATCTATTCGAAGATATCACAAACCATCCAGAAATCAGTACGTGGGTTTATGCAGACGAGTTTCACTTTCTACTGAAAAACGAAGTGAGTGCCGACTTCTTTTTTCAAGCGTACAAACGATTCCGGAAATACAACGCAGCTTGTACTGCTTCGTCGCAACAAATCGCGGATATCTTCCAAGCAGCCAACAATGTCGGAAAAGCGATTGTTGGAAATAGTTTTACCAAAATCTTCTTTGGGTTGGAAGAGTCGGAAGCAGAGGAAATTATTCGTGAGTTGCGCTTGCCTCTCACAAGAAAAGAAGCTGCCCATTTGACTGCCAGACGACAAGGAGAAGGATTGATTTTCCATGGAACCAAGCGAGCCAAGCTTACGGTGAAATTAACACCAGAGGAATTGCGGTTATTGAATCCGGTGCGTTATACCGAGGAATACGAACAACCAGCTACGCAATCTATCAATTGGTTGGCAAGAATTCAATAAGGAGGAATACGCATGCGTTATCGATTAATCGATCAACTACAAGTTTATTATCAGAAAGAAACAGTCTTGATTCAAATCAATGAAAAAGTATTACCGAAACAAGAGCATATCTTTGATATTGAAGAATCCATAGACGGCTTTTTAGAAATCGAAGAAATGACCTTTAAAGACAAGAAATTAGAGATACTCTACGCGTGTCCTAACGATTATAGCCCTTTATATCAATACAGGCAGTTTGCGGATTTTTACAAGCTAGAAATCGTTCAAACGATTTTGAACCAACGTCCGACAGAACCAACCTTTTATCATATGGCAAATATTCTAGTAAAAAATACGAAAGATATTTTGTTTATTTACAAAGCAGATCATTACGGCGAATTGCCTTATTCTCGATTGGGAGAGATCGACCAAATCAAAGTGTTTATTTGTAGTTTATTTGGTCAATACTCTTTAGAAAAATATCAGAAGGATATCGAACGAACGGTGAAGAAAGAAAATCATCCATTATTATTACAGGTGATTGAGTGCCATTCAGTTGAAGAAATTGAACAATTGATTCGGGATTCTTTGACGACGGAGCAGCGTGTTTACTTTGAAGAGATTCAACGACAAGAATCAAGAGATAAGTTGATGAAACGAACCAATCGTTTGTTCAAATCCTCATTAATCGTTGCAGGAATTTTACTCTATTCTTGTACCACCTTGTTCCTGATCCAAAGCAAAGAAAAAGCTATTAAACAAGTCAAAGAGGAAAATAAGGTTGAAGTTCAATTTTTGAATAAAATCATTGAAGGCGACAGTGAAAATATTGAATCGGATATGAAAAAAATGAATCTATCCAAAGAGAAACAAGTTGGTATTTATATTCAGCTTGGAGAATATGAAAAAGCTTATGAAATCGATAAAAAATCGGATAAGGAAATTACCCAAATGTTATATAAGCAAGGAAAAATCGATCAAATCAACGAACTTTCTCTTGGAGGAAGTGCCTATTTAGAAGACGTTCAAACGATTCTAAATACCAAGGACTTATCTGATTTATTGCCATTGTTGCAAGTAGATACAGATTCGTTTTTGGTTGAATTGATTGCGAAAAAAGCTATTGAGAAAAAAGATGCCACTATTTTAACGACGATACGTACACAACTTCTCGACAATTCTTCTATTACATTGCCTCAAAAATTGGTTTCAACGATCTATGATACGTTGATCCAACTGAATACAGACGAACTTGAAAAAATTTACAGTGATTCTAGTTTGTCTGAAGAACAGAAGAAAACCAAGACAAACGAGCTGTTAAAAGAGAATAATGAATTATTAACAGAAAAAGCAAGGGAATAACAAAAGGAGAAAATCAAACAATGAACAATTTTTTATTGTTATTGCTACTACCGATAGCAACGGTAGTAGTATTTGCAGTAAGTTTCATAACGTAAAAAAATAGAGAACTCCAACTATTGGAAGAATCTAAAAATCATTTAAAAGAAAAACAGAAGCATTCAGAAAAGTTAGAAAAACAACTATCAAATGGATTTTCACATGTAGAAGACCATCAACTCGATTCATTGACTGACAAACAAAAAGCGATTCAAGAGTCGTTAGGCTTTTTAAATCGGCTCAACGATGAAATACAAGAAGAAATCAATCAGTTAACAAAGCAATTGACTCAGAAGCAGTAATATTATCGTGATTAAAAACAGGTCATTTCTATAAGGAGGAATCGAATGAATCCTTACGTAGTTAAATTATTCATACAGTATCGAAAACCAATCATACAAGTTGTGATTGGTTTTTTTGTATTCATTATTGTGTCTTTTCTACTGATTTTCAATCGAGAGTCGATTGAAGATGGAGGAATAGCCACAGACACACAAAATTTGAGTGCCGAAGTTTTGAAATATAAACCGTTGGTAGAAAAATACGCCAAACAATATGGTGGGTCAGAATATGTTCCGTATATCTTGGCACTTATGCAAGTTGAATCTGGAGGTCGTGGAGGTGATCCGATGCAGTCCAGTGAAAGTTTAGGCTTACCACCAAACACGATTCAAGACCCTGTTCGCTCAATTGAACAAGGTGTCAAATTTTTTATTCAAAATGTGAAAGGAGCATTAGCTCAAGGAGTTGATTTGCATACAGCACTCCAAGCTTATAATTACGGCGGAGGATTTATTCATTTCGTCAAGGAACGAGGGGGGAAATACACTTTTGAATTGGCAAAGGAATTTTCAAAGAAAATGGCTTCTGGAGTTACTGTGACATATATTAATGCTATTTCAACTTCAATGGGTTATAACTATCGGTATAACTACGGAAATATGTTTTATGTGCCAAATTTATTGCAATATCTCGTCGAGGATAGCGGAGGATCAAGTGTACAAAACAACGGAAACAATACAGGTTCTGTTGTGTTAGAAGTTCCTAGTGAGTACAAGAGCAAGTTGCGTTATCCTAAATACGACGGACACAACTACAATACAAGTGGCAGTTATCCATTTGGACAATGTACTTGGTACGTTTACAATCGCATGGCGCAAATTGGTAAACGTGTCGATGACTTCATGGGAAACGGTGGTGAATGGGGAACAAAAGGGCGTGCATTAGTCTATAAAGTGACCAACACCCCAAAAGTAGGAACGGCAATTTCTTTTCCTCCAGGCTCATTTGGTTCTAGTCCAGTTTATGGTCACGTGGCATTTGTGGAAGTGGTCAATTCGGACGGTACATTATTAATTTCAGAATGTAATGTTGTCAATCCAGGAAGTGGTACGGTTTCCTATCGTGTCGTACCAAAAGGGATCGCGGCTATTGCAAGCTATGTAGAAGGGAGATAAACAAGATGTATGATAAAACTAAAGTATTTTTATTTGTTCTCACACTAATTTTTAGTGTGGGATTTTTTTGTTCGACAGGTTATTTTCTATACGAAAACAATCAATTAAAAAATAAATTAGCCATTCAAGAAAAGAAAGCAACAACTGCTATGACACAAAAAGGACAATTTGAATCAACGATTGTTTCTTTCTATCGAACGCTCTACACGTATCAAGACAATGCAAAAACAATTGATTTGGAGAAATTAAATCAATGGACTGATTCAGCTGTATACGCAGAAATAAAAAAAGAAATTGATGTAGCGCAACAAGGAACACCGCAACAAAATATTATTCGCTCGTCGATGATTCAATCCAAAGAGATTGAAATTGTCCCATTTTTAAAATCAGCAGAAAATCGACTGAGCTATCTTGTTTCTGTTCCTGTTCTTCAAAAAATTAATGGAGAAGAAACAAGGTTTACACAAACAGACATTCTTTCATTCGATGTTTACACGAAAAAAATTGTTCAAAGACAAATAATTTCAAGAGAAGGAAGTGAAGCAAATGGATGAGAAAAAAGGACGTTCAAAAATTATGAGGTGACCCCCAAAAGTTAGACTTTTTTACGAGACGACTCCGGTCGTCTCGTTTTCATTATGCAGCTAAAAGATGGAGCCTATATTGAACAGGACTCATCCATCCTAACTTTTCTTTTATTCGTT
>SKEB01000270.1_pt1 | contig 56273 bp, 39 predicted proteins | sample 4826561 | NCBI WGS metagenome assembly SKEB01 (sample SAMN11008820, study PRJNA524170) | human gut metagenome | biome: Human fecal sample; material: Feces; isolation source: fecal sample from pouch patient p17 | host: Homo sapiens | place: Israel: Tel-Aviv | collected 2016-03-29
ACCCCCACGGGCATGCCCCCCAGCCAGTCCGTCACCCAGGACGGGCAGGCGGAACGCCCCTACCCGGACCCGACGGCCGAAGGCTGCCTGTTCGACGGCTGGTTCCAAGACGACGTCGCCTACGACTTCAGCCAGCCAGTCACCCATGACATCACCCTCATCGCCCACTGGACCAGGGAGGACACGCAACACTGGTCCATCAGCCCGGACCATGGGCCCGAGACCGGCGGCACCGAGGTGACCCTGACTCCGCCCGCACAGCGAGGCATCAGATTCAACCAGATCAGACTGGGCTACAACCATTCCGCAGCCATCGGCTCAGACGGCAACCTCTACACCTGGGGAGGCAACGACGACGGACAGCTGGGCGACGGCACCAACACCAGCCGGAGCAGGCCGACCCTGGTCGACAAGCCTCAGGGGGCGGCGGACGGGTTCACCTGGAAACAGGTCATCCTCGGCGGCTGGCATTCCGCAGCCATCGGCTCCGACGGCAACCTGTATGCCTGGGGAGACAATGGCAGTGGCCAGCTGGGCAACGGCAACACCACAAACCAGAACAGACCAGTCCTGATAGGTAAGCCCGATGGGGTACCCAAAGGGTTCACCTGGAAACAGGTCAGCCTGGGTGGCTTTCATTCCGCAGCCATCGGCTCCGACGGCAACCTGTACACCTGGGGGTACAACGAATACGGTCAGCTCGGTAACGGCACCACCACCAACCAGAACAGGCCAGTCCTGGTCGACAAGCCCCAAGGCGCACCTGAAGGATTCACCTGGAAACAGGTCATCCTCGGCGGCTGGCATTCCGCAGCCATCGGCTCGGACGGCAACCTCTACACCTGGGGAGACAACCAGTACGGCGAGCTGGGCGACGGCACCACCACCAACCGGCAGACGCCAGTGCAAATCAGCAAGCCCCAAGGAGCGCCAGAAGGATTCACCTGGAAACAAACCGGCCTAGGCGAACATCATTCCGCAGCCATCGGCTCAGATGGCAACCTCTACACTTGGGGAAGAAACTCCGAGAGCCAGCTGGGCGACGGCACCACCACCAACCGGCAGACGCCAATTCAGCTCGCGAAGCCCAATGGATTCACCTGGGCACAAGCCAGCCTAGGCGACGGGGATTCTGTAGCTTCCGGATCCGATGGGAACCTGTACGCCTGGGGATGGAACATCAGCGGCCAGCTGGGCGACGGCACCACCACCGACCGGCAGACGCCGACCCTGGTCAGCAAGCCCCAGGGAGCGCCCAAGGGATTCGCCTGGAAACAATCCGGCGTGGGATGGTATCATTCCGCAGCCATCGGCTCCGACGGCCAGCTTTACACCTGGGGAAACAACGGCAACGGTCAGCTGGGGCGTGCCCCCTCCAACGCCTGGCCGGCCAGCCGGCCGGGACCGGTCAGCTTCCCCGGAGATCCGCAGACCACCAGCGTATGCTTCGGCCAGAATCAGGGGCAGGGCACGTGCCTCGCCGCAGGCAAGGACCTCAAGCCCAGCCCCGACGGCACCTGGAAGGTGACCACTCCCCCTTACACGCCGGGGCTGGCGCCCGTGGCCATCGACTGGACCCAGGACGGCAAACAGCAGGAAACCGACAAGGGCAACACCTACCGGTACCTGCCCATCGCCAGCCTGCCCCTGACCGGAGGCGACGGCATGCTCCTTCTACTTGCCACAGGACTGCTCACTGCAGGAGCCGCCATAGCCGCCAAAAGCCGCCAAAAGCAAGCCCGCGCGACAGACAGCATGATCGCTTCACACAAGTAAGCAACAGTCCGGGCCACACAACGATCACAGCCAATACCAGCCTGGCACCTGATGACCAGGCAAACATCTTCCACATATAATCCGGCGGCAGCCGAACCTGCAGAATGCGGACCAGGCCTGGCCCTAGCTCTGGCTTTGCCACCAGTCCCGCAGCTCCTGCTCGGCTGTATGCTGGTCGACCGGGCCCTGATCCAGGCGGTAGTCCAGCATGTGCTGATAGGCGCGTCCCACCTGCGGTCCCGGCTTGAGGTTCAGAATCTGCATGATCTGTTGTCCATTCAAGTCGGGCCGGATGGCATCCAGATCCTCCTGCCGACGCAGTTGAGCCACCCTGTCCTCCAACTCGTCCATGGCGGAGGAGAAGACCTGAGCCTTGCGCTTATTGCGGGTGGTCGCATCGGCCCGGGTCAGGCGATTGAGCCGCTCATAAAGCGGACCGGTCTCCCGGGCGTAGCGGCGTACGGCCGCATCGGTCCACCGCTCGTCCACATAGCCGTGGAAACGCAGGTGCATGGAGATCAGGTCGCAGACGTCGGCGATCAGGTGGTGGTCGAAGCGCAGGGCCTTCAGGCGCTTGCGGGCCAACCGGGCCCCGACTGCATCATGGTGATGGAAGCTGACCTTGCCACCGGGCTCAAAGCGTCTGGTGGCGGGCTTGCCGATGTCGTGCAGCAGGGCGGCCAGTCGCAGGATCAGGTCCGGGGCGGGCACAGGTCCGTCAGGTCCGGTCTCCAGGGCGATGGCCCGGTCGACCACCATCAGGGTGTGCTCGAAGACGTCCTTGTGCCGGTGATGCTCATCGATCTCCAGCTGCAGGGCTGGGATCTCGGGCAGAACAATGTCAGCCAGGCCGGACTGCACCAGGGCCTCGATGCCCTGGACGGGGTGGTCGGACAGCATGAGCTTGGTCAGCTCGTCGCGAATCCGCTCGGCCGAAACGATGCTGATTCGATCGGTCATGCGGGTGATGGCCTCGGCCGTCTCCGGTGCGATGGTGAATCCCAGCTGGGCCACGAACCGCACGGCCCGCATCATCCGCAAGGGGTCATCGTCGAAGGATTGGCGGGGATCCACCGGGGTCCGCAGCACCTGCTTGGCCAGATCGTTGGCCCCCCGGTAGGGGTCTACGAAGACCAGGTCGGGCACCCGCAGGGCCATGGCGTTGACGGTGAAGTCACGCCGTGAAAGGTCGCCCTCAAGGTTGTCCCCATAGTCCACCTCGGGCTTGCGGGAGTCGGGATCGTAGGTGTCTCGCCGGTAGGTGGTCACCTCCACCTTGACCTCGGTGCCGTCTGGACGCCGGCGAAGCGCGCCCAGGGTACCGAATTTGCGCCCCATATCCCAGAAGCCTGATCCCCAGTGACGCAGGATGGGCTCGAACTGCTCGGGCCGGGCCGAGGTGCAGAAGTCCAGGTCGTGGGAGGGCCGGTGCAGGAGCAGATCGCGTACAGGACCCCCTACCAACGCCAGTTCAAATCCCTGCTCGGCGAAGAGGCGCCCGAGCTCGATGGCCTCCGGCCAGACTTGGAAATCCACGCTCACCCTTTCCTACGGAGTTGATGCGCCTACTAGCATACCGTTACCCCACCTGCACATTACCTTACGTAAAGTTGGAGTATGATTACGCCCGCGGACATGGCGCGCATGCTTGCACATAGCGCCGACTCTGCGGACACCCATGCCCGCGGACAGCAGGGGCAGGACCACCTTGTGGAAACCGTAAGCGAACGTCTGGATCCGCGGGTCCGCGAGCGCATACAGACCGAGGACGACATACCCACGCCTGCCCTCATGCCCCGGCATAAGCATGCCTCAGGGCCTTCCACCTTTGCCTCCCTGGATGCCCAGGAACTGCCCGTAGTGCGCGAGTATTCAGCGGGTGGACTGATCTTCGACCGACACGACCGGGTGGCCATCATCGCCCGGCACTCCCGCTCGGGCCACCTGGAATGGTGCCTGCCCAAGGGGCATATCGAGAAGGGGGAAACACCCGAGCAGACGGCCGTGCGCGAGGTCCACGAGGAGACGGGGATACTGGGCAGGGTGACCGACTCCATCGCCACCATCGACTACTGGTTCACCGGAACCAACCAACGGGTCCACAAGCTGGTCCACCATTTCGTCCTGCGGATGATCGGCGGATCCCTGAGCGTGGAGGGCGACCCTGATCATGAGGCCGAAGATGCCATCTGGGTGGACTTTTCCGACCTGACCTCGGTGCTCAGTTATCCTAATGAGCGTAAAATAGCCTGGCTCTACGCGAGGAAGTACAAAAAACAGCCATGATCCAGACCCCCCTGCGCCCGAGCGGGCGCACCAGCCAGCGCACCCATGCCTTCAATCGATGGGCCGGGTGGGCTCGAATCCTACCGGCGATCGTCCTTCTGCTAGCCCTGGTAATGACTCCCTGGTTGCCAACCCCGGCACTGGCTGCTCCCAATCATCAGAACTCGGCCGAGGTGGCTCTGCGCTGGTCGACGCCTGTGGTAACCGACAAATCCGGTTATGCCCTGCGCGCTACGGTGACCAACACCGCGAACCAGCCTATGGAAAATGCCCATCTGAGCGTGTCCACCAGCGCCCTGTACTCTTTCAGCTCCCGGGCCGACATGCAGGCCTGGTCCGAAGGCCACGCCCGCATCCCCACCCCGGACGTGCTGGGTACTCAGAGCGTGCCGACAATCCCTGCCGGGCAGAGCATCGAGGTTTCAGTCAACGTGCCGGCTGATCAAGATGCGATCAAGAAGATGACCAGCTGGGGGCCCAAACCCGTCCGGCTTTCCCTAAGCGACGGTCAGAATCGGGTTCTGGGCGACGTGTTCACCTTTCTAACCCGGACATGGGATGGCCTGCCCACTGCTGGCACCCCCGCCCTGTCGCTGACCATGGTCATGCCGCTGATCTCCTCGGACTGGAACATTGACGACAAGGCCATGACAGCGCTGATGACCCAGCCCGGTGCCGAATCCGAGTCAGGCACGGGCAAGGATAAAGACCAGAGCGTGACACTGACCCGTCAAGGGAGCCGCCGCCAGGAAGATCAGAGCCAGCTGCTGGCTAAGCACGGGGCCCTGCAGGCCTTGGGCGATCCGGTCTACCTGTCAGCCTTCGCCAACCGCCCCAAGATCCAGGGGCTGATTCAGCCAGCCGACTTCGACATCACCGGATACGCCTCCCAAAACCAGGATCGCTATGCCAGGGCCGGAGTCACCCCTGAGTCCTGGAGCGCCCAGACTGCAGCCAAGCTCTATCCTGACGTCACTTCTGACACCTACGCCTGGCAGGGCAAGCAGGAGTGGACCATGGAATCCATCGCCGCAGCCCGCCGCGCCGGCTACCAGACGGTCATTGCCCCGCAAGGCTTCGAGGTGGGAGCCGGCACCTCCGCCCACACCGGCAAGTACACCATCGACACCCAGGCCGGACAGGTGACCGTCCTGTCGGCCCAGCGCGAACTCAGCAACCTGGCCAGGGGCAACCCCAGCTCCACGCGGGCCACCGGGGAGCAGACCCAGGCGGGGCAGACGGCACGATTCATGGCCCAGAGCGCCTTCTATCAGATGGAACAGCCCTACGCCGAACGCTCCCTCCTGGTCTGCTTCGATGCCGATCAGGACACTCAGCAGGCGGACAGGATCATGACCGAGCTGGAGCACGCTCCCTGGATCCACTTGGAACCCATGGACAATCTGATGCGAGCACCCGACTTCACCGGCGGCTCATCGGGCCTGCTCAAAGCCCTCGAAGCCGATGACGGTCAGGACGGCGCCAAGCATAGTGACAGCTCGGCAGCCACCTTGGACTCCCTGATCGCCAGCAGGGCGGACATCGACCGGTTCGCCTCCTCTATTCTGGCCGACGGCCAGCAGACTTCCCAACCCTCCGCCAGCGCCACGGCCGGCAAGGCCGACAGCCAGGCCTTGGCCCGACAGGATGCTGACACCACCGCCCGCCAGCCCAAGGATCCGCACCAGTGGCTGAACCGGCTGACCGCCGCCCACGACGATCTAGCCCTGAAGTCCCTAGGCGGAACCGCAAACGCCGCCGGCCTGGCCGATCAGGCAGGTGCCATATCCCACCGGCTCCTGGACGGCATCAGCATCACGCCCAGCGAGTCCCTGAACGTGGTCAGCGAGACGGCTTCCATGCCCGTCACCGTCAGCAACAGCCATCCCTACCCGGTCCACGCCCGTATCAGCGCCCGCACCGATTCCATGGAGATCGTCACCTCGCGCCTGGCGGATGTGGTCATTCCCGCCCGCTCCGAGGCCCAGGTGACCTTTAAGGTCAGAGTGGCGACGGCCGGCAGGGCCAACGTGGACATCGGCCTGCTGGACAGCCAGGGCCGTCCCTTCGGTCAGATGCGCCGGGCTCAGATCACCAGCAATCTGCGTTTGAGCGACATGAGCGGCCTGCTCATCATTGTCTTCGCCGTACTGCTTGGGCTCCTGGGGCTCTGGCGGCAGTTCCACCGCACGAAGGACCCGGACGAATGAGTTCCGTAGGGCGCAATTCCGCCATCATGGCCACCGGCACCGCGGCCTCCCGGGTGACCGGGCAGGTCCGCACCATCCTATTGGCAGCCGCCATCGGCACCACCGGGATCGCAGCCGATGCCTACCAAACCGGCGCCATGATCCCCCAGGTCATGTTCACCCTGATCTCGGGCGGCATCTTCAACGCCGTCCTGGTTCCGCAGATCGTGCGCACCCTCAAAGAGCGGGACGCAGCTGACCGGCTGAACAAGCTGATCACGGTCGCCATGGTCCTTTTGGCCCTGCTGACCCTGCTGCTGATGCTGGGCACCCCGGTGCTGACCACCATCTATCTGAACTCCAAATGGAACCCCGCACAGCGCGCTCTGGCCAACTCCTTCACCCTCTGGTGCATGCCCCAGGTCTTCTTCTACGGGCTCTACACGGTCCTGGGTCAGATCCTGGCCGCCAAAGGCCGGTTCACCGCATACGCCTGGAGCTCGGTGGGCGCCAATCTGATCAGCTGCCTTGGCTTCCTGGTCTTCATTTTCCTGTTCGGCAACGCCCGCAGCCAGCCGGTCGGCTTCTGGGACAACGGCAAGGTGGCTCTGACTGCCGGAGCCTGGACCCTAGGGGTGGCCTTCCAAGCGTTGATCCTCTTCATCCCCCTGATCATGAGCGGCTTCCGCTACCGACCGCGCTGGGGCCTACGAGGCATCGGCCTGCGATCCATGGGCTCGGTGGCCGCCTGGAGCATGGGTGTGGTGGTCATCGACCAGCTGGCCAACGTGATCAACGCCCGCATCAACAACGGCGCCCCCCTGGAGGGCAACCCCTTGGACATCGCCGGCAACGGCTCCTACCAGAACGCCTACACCCTCTTCATCCTGCCATACTCCCTGGTAGCCGTTTCCGTCAGCACGGCCATCTTCCCCAAGCTGTCCAAGGCGGTTTCGGACGGCCGCATTGGGGATGCCCGCGAGGATCTGAGCCAGGCCCTGCGCAATGTCGGGCTGATGATGTTCTTTTTCACTGCGGTCATGCTGGCCATTCCTGTGCCCATCACCCGTGCCCTGCTACCCTCTGTGGGCGTCCACGAGGCGGTCCTGATCTCGGGACCCCTGATAGGCCTGTCCCTGGGGCTGGTGCCCATGAGCGCCTTCCTGCTCATTCAGCGCACCTTCTACGCCTTCGAGGACGGACGGCATCCCTTCATCTTCGCAGCCGTCTCCAACACCATCCAGGTGGTGCTGGTCCTGGCATCCATCCGTCTGGCCCCTCCCCGCTATTGGGCGGCCCTGGTGGGACTCAGCCTGTCCCTGAGCAACATCCTCAGCTTCCCCATGTTGGCGGGCATGCTGCGCAGGCCCTTCCAGGGATATTTGGATGGTCGGCGCATTCTCAGCACTTACGCCAAGGCTTTCCTGGCGGCGGGCCTGGCTCTGGCAGCCTCCCTGACGGTCAAGACTCCGCTGACCCGCCTGGTCGGCGCCTGGGTCCAGGACCGGCAGGGCCACATGAGCTGGGTGCAGGCGCTCTGTATCTGCGTGGTCATCACCCTGCTGACAGCGGCCATCTACGCCGTGACCCTGGTTGCGCTGCGCACCGAGGAATTCACCCAGCTCATGGTCGACCTGACCCGCCGTCTGGGCAGAACGGCCCGGCACCCGGTCCGCAGCCTGGATGCCTTGGAGGGTCGGCCCTCCAGGCTGGCCGACCGCTCGGTCAGGGTGGTGCACTCCTCCTCTCCTGATTCCACCCAGCCTGGCATGGACGCGGCTCTGGAGAACTTCGAAGAGACCCGCGAGCCCGGCACTGATGGAGAATCCGCGACGGCCGGGCCCCCTCCGGCTCCTCCGGCCCCGCAACCCGTTAGGATTGTGCCTAGGAACAGCACGGTCCACCACGGCATCGCCAACCACAGGCGACGCCCCACTTCTGATGAGAGCTCGGCAAGCATGAACGCGCATATCGGAGACACCATCCTCGGCAGATACACCTTGGTCACCCTGCTCCGCCGTGCCAACGGCTTGAGCGTCTGGCGGGCCAAGGACAAGGTTCTGGACAGGGACTGCCAGCTCTTTATCGCCGGCGATTCGACCTGCACGGATCTGATCAACGTCAACGCCTCCGGCCTGGCGCTGAGCAAGGACCGCCGATTCACCCCGGTCTACCAGCTGCACACCCGGGACGGGGTCTCCATGATCGTCACCGCTCCCGATGCCGGCATGTCCCTGAGGGACTATATGCACGGGCCCGCCGGCGAGACACTGAGCGATCGGGCCATAGGCACCATCATGGGCGAGATCACCGAGGCCATGCGCACCCTGCATGCCGCCGGCATGGTCGACTATGCCGTCTCAACCAGTACCATCAGGCTGGCGCCGGCCTCTATCACCTTGGCCGATGCCCCCATCTCGCCCATGATCGCGCACCCGTCAGTCCCGAACGAGACGGGATTGGCTGACGAGGAGCATGCCATACGCGAACTGGCTGGCGTGCTCTACGCCATGCTGACCCGCCGGCCCGACCAAGACGGACGACAGCCCAGCCTGCAAGAGCTTCCCAAGCACACGCCCGAGGAGTTCAGAATCATCTGCATGCGCGGACTGGGACTGACCGATGGCCAAGGAGCCAAGCCAGTGCCCTTGGTCACCCTGGCCGAGCTGTCGGCACTGCTCAGCCCCTGGATCCCTCCCGAGGAGCTGACCGACAGCGATCTGATCTGGCCCGAGATGGACGGCCGCGCCTCCATCGAGACCGTGGCTCTGAGACCGGTGGATCCCAAGGATGTACTGCCCCTGCCCGATGGGCTGACCTCCTCAGCCCTGCCTGCCGCACAGACTGTGACCCATAATGAGCCGCACTGGAAGACCAACCAACTGCTCTTCCCCGGCCGGAGCGAAATCGAGATGCTCAATCCCGAAGACACGGACACCGACCTCTTCTCGCTCTTCGACGAACGTCAACGGCTGCGCTCCTTGAGCAGCCGCTCCCGCAAGACCGCGGCCATGGATGTGAGCGCACTCAGGACGACGACTGCCAGGCCCGCTGCCTTGAATGACGAGGAGTCCAAGGCAGTGACCGGGCGGATGCCGACCGTTGGAGACGATCAACATCGGCCGCCCGAGGCCATCAGCGGCAGCGGCGTGACCGCCGACAACCCCGTGGAGCGCGGCTTCACCCAGTGGGACTTCGACAAGTCCGGCGACCAGAAAAGTGATGAGACCGGCGGTCGTCAGGCCAGGGCGGCATCCAGCCGGACCCCCTCACAGAGTACACATGCCCGGCGCGAGGATGACGCCGAGGCACACGACAGAACCCATGCACGCGTGGCCAGCGGCTCGACCGATCTGGCATACGAAGAGCGGCAGAATGATCACTCGAATCAGGATGCTGAACGAGCGCCCCGATCCTCCAAGAAGCGCGATTTTGACGAAGAAGAGCAGCAGACCACGGTCATGGAGCCTCTGCCCCCCAGCTTCACGCCCGAAATTCACTCCATGCCAGCGCCGGTGACCTATTCGGAACTTCCGGACGATAGCCAGGACGAGGATCTGGATGACGAGACGGACATGGCCGACACGCGTCTATTCGGCCGTTTCACGACTCGCTCCGTAGTCATTGCCGTAGCGGCCGCAATCATCGTAGTGGCCTTGGTGTGGGCGATCTCGACCATCTCCGGCTCCCGACCCAACGTCGGCAAGGAGGAGGGCGGCTGGCCGGTCATGTCCAACGTCCCCTTCCCCGGTGGGACTGATGGGGACGAGGAGGCGACAACTTCCAACAATGACAAGACCAAGGCCAAGGCCAAGGCCGGGACCGACAAGGTGGCCAAGAAGGTCCCCAATCCGCCCAAGCCCAAGAACACCACAGCCTATCAGTCGGATCGGCAGCTCTTCCTGAACAAGCCCGCCGGCCTGCAGGGCTTCGGATGGTACATGCACCTGACCAAGCCGGAGGAAGTCTCCCGCCTGACCATCGTCATGCCCCAGAGCGGTGGCCATGCCCAGATCTACGCGAACTCCACAGCGGCCCAGCCCAACCAGGGGCAGCCGCTGGCCGACTTCAGCTTCGATCCCTCGGGCACCACCCAGGTCACCCTGCGTGAGCCGGTCACGACCCAGGATCTGGTCGTCTGGGTGCCCATGGACGGCATGCCGGGCAACTCCCTACGCTTCACGTCCGTCCAGGCCTTCTAAGCAGGTCCGCCACACGTCCTTGGCTGGAAAACTTGGCTGTTTATCCTTGCTGCTGCCTTGCTGCTGCCGATCTTGAAAGCAGCTAGGATTGAAAGTTCCTGGAAAATGGGAAGGAATCCCAGGCGGGGTTCCGACCATGGGTGTACCGAAATGGTAATGTGTTGGATTTTTCCTCCAACAAAACCCTTGCAGGTAATACAGTTTCCTTAGACAACGGCGGCAGGAAGGCGGAAGTCAGTTATGGCGGATGATCCCAATATCGCATCCAAGGTCATCAAGAACGATCCCTGGTACAGCTCCTATGCGGCACGGGCCGAGCAGATGCGCGCCTCCGAAATTCGTGCCCTCTTCGCTGTCGCCAATCGACCCGAGGTGGTCTCCCTGGCCGGCGGCATGCCCTACCTGGGCCGGATGCCTTTCGATAAACTGGCCGACCAGCTTGGCGACATGCTACGGAGCAAGGGCCAGGTGGCCTGGCAGTATGGGTCAGCACAGGGCGATCCCCATCTGCGCGAGGACGTGCTGCCCATCATGGAGCTGGAAGGCATTAAGGACGTTCAGCCGGATGACGTGGTCATCGTCAACGGTTCCCAGTCGGGACTGGACCTGATCACTAGAATCATGTGCGATCCCGGCGATGTGGTGCTGGCTGAGGCACCCAACTATGTGGGCGCCTTGGGTGTCTTCCAGTCCTTCCAGGTCGATGTGGTCAACGTGGCCATGGACGGAGACGGACTGATTCCCGAGGCTCTGGAAGAGACCATTCTTGAACAGCGCCGTCAAGGCAAAGCGGTCAAGTTCCTGTACACCGTGCCCAACTTCCACAATCCCGCCGGCGCTACCATGAGTGTTGAGCGGCGGCCACGGATCATCGAGATCGCCAGAAAGTACCATGTGCTTATTGTGGAGGACAATCCCTACGGACTGCTGGCCTTCGACGGCCAGACCTATCCGGCCCTGCGCTCCTACGATTCCGAGGGCATTGTCTACCTGAGCAGTTTCTCAAAGATCATCGCCCCGGGCATGCGCGTGGCCTGGATGGTTGCGCCTCCTGGCATCCGACAGAAGCTGGTTCTGGCCAACGAGTCAGCCATTCTCTGCCCCTCCAACATGAGCCAGATGACCATCACCACCTATCTGGACAACTTCGACTGGAAATCGCAGATCAACGATTACCGGGGAATGTACAAGGAACGCTGCGATGCCATGGATGAAGCTTTGAAGGAATATCTGCCCTACTGCTCATGGCTCAAGCCCAAGGGCGGCTTCTACATCTGGCTGAAGATACCCCAGGGGCTCAACGCCAAGGACATGCTGCCCAGGGCGATCACCGCCAAGGTGGCTTACGTGTCAGGCACAGCCTTCTACGATAACGGGGATGGAGCGGACCACATGCGCCTGTCCTTCTGCTACCCCACCCCCGATCGGATCCGGGAAGGAATACGCAGACTGTCCACAGTCATCGAGAACGAACTCGCCACCGTCCGGCTATTCGAGCCTGACAGCGGCAAGGAAAGGGGCTGAATCATGGCGGCCAAGCACAGCAAGACACCTCGGCAGCAGACCGGCGGCAAAACCCCGGCAGCCAGCAAGGCCAAGGCAACCGCGAGCACGACGACGACCACGGTCACAAGCCCGACCAGCGCTGCGGCCACCACTTCAGCCACAGGTGCCAGCGAAGTGGCCAAAAAAGCAAGGCGGACCTCACATCGCTCCATCCGTGAGGCCACGCCAGTCACCATGGACGATGTCACCTCCCTGGCCAGCAAGGCCACCAAACGTGCCGATAAGTCGCTTCTGGTGATCTGTGGTGGCCTCAGCCATGAGCGCGATGTCTCCATCAGCTCGGGTCATCGAGTTCAGGGATTCCTGGAGGAGGCCGGATGGACAGTCCACGTCCACGACATGGATGGCTCGCTCCTTCCCTACCTGACCGACGAGTCGACCCGCCCTGATCTGGTTTGGCCTCTGCTGCACGGCGCCAACGGCGAGGACGGCTCCATCCGTGATGTCTTGGAGATGGCGGGACTGCCTTACATCGGATCCCGGGCCAAGGCCTCACGGACCGCCTGGAGCAAGCCCATCGCCAAGAACGTTGTCCGCATGGCCGGATTGCACACTCCGCATTCCGTGACGCTGCCAGAGTCCATGTTCCGCGAGCTGGGTGTCGAACCCGTTATCGATATGCTTCTAGGTTCGCTAGGACTTCCGCTCTTCATCAAACCCACCATGGGTGGCTCAGCCATGGGTTGCACCATGGTGACGGAGCAGAGCCAGCTCACCCAGGCGCTGATCAATTGCTTTGCCTACGGTGATGTAGCCCTGATTGAACAGGCTGTCACGGGCACCGAGGTCTCTGTGTCCATCCTCGAGTTTGACGGACACCCCCGGGTTCTGCCTCCGCTTGAAATCTGGACTCCCTCAGGCACCTACGACTTCGAGGCTCGTTCCACACCTGGCCCGACAGAGTTCTATGTCCCAGCCCGACTGGATGCCAAGACCACACAGGCTGTCAGCAATGCCGCGCTGACCGCTCACCGTGCTCTGGGGCTCCGCGATATTTCACGAACCGATTTCATTGTTGACGCCCAAGGTCAGCCGCAATTCCTGGAGTCCAATGTGGCTCCCGGCATGACGGATACATCCCTTCTGCCACAGTCAGCCCAAGCCGCTGGTTACAATCTGCCGGAGCTATACACGGCATTGGTTCAATCGGTTTTGAATCAAAAGCGAACCAATTGAGACCTTAAAGCCCCTTTGGTCCCGCCTATCGTTTGGTTATCCTGAGCAAGGCCCGTCTGGTGCTTGGTGTGTAATTTGCACATTATGCGTCAGGCGGGCCTGCAATGTTCGCGGCCGGCAATACAAGCAGAACGGATGGCGCGCAGGGTGGGCACCATACTCCCATCATCATTCTTTCCTGGCCACTAAGTATCAGTTGTTTGCTTATCACTCGTCGTTTATCATTCATCGTCCATCATTCATCATTCATCATTCATCGTTCATCATCGATTATTCTCCTCTCCCTATTCGATATGCTCGATGTCCCACCTCCCCTTCGCTCCTCTCCCTTCCTTTACCGCTCAGCCAAGGCCAACATTGACCGAAAGGCGCGTTCGATCAAATTCCGGCTTTTATATTGCCTACAAGTCTGACTTACGGAAATGGTGCAATCTGATACATTGCCGCTTCCGAAATGGCTGGTCGCTCTGTAGCAATCAACTTACAGTAGATTGCTGTATCGTTCCACACCCGTAAACACAGTCGCGGTCGATATCGAATGTTTCACGTGAAACATTCTGGAATGATCAACTTTCTTCATCGACTCCAACGAGAATCCCAGACGGTATAACGCCTTAACATCTATGACCGGCAGTGAATCTTTCCCCCTCAAAAAGTACGAGCCGAATAAAGATACGGATCGGATAACAATGAACTGTATTTTCATAGGATCGCAATTACAACGGATTCTGCATCGGTGGGCACCAATAGTTCCCCAAGATATCTGAACAACACAGACATAACTACATATATGCACCGCCGCTTCTTTATCATCCAGAATCAAGCCGTCGCTACTATGCCATCAAGAATTTTCGAGCTAAAGCGAGTCCGTACCAGTCCATTGCCAGTCTGTTACCGACATTGTTGCACTTATTCATTTACCATGTTTCGTTCAGCATCAATGCTGACAGTACAGTTTTCCTATCAGAGTTCATTCATCGATTCATGCTGCTTACACGGCTTACTTCCCCGCGCCCGCTCCAAATCCTGCAAATCAGTGGATACATATATCCGCGAGCGCATCCGCCCTCGTTTAAAGACCATACTGTCGTGAGACCAAACAAACGATTGAAACCGTACCCCACCATGATTGAAGTGTCTACGGCCTTGCTCAATATGCCTTACTCGTCTCCATTGCTTTCCTGGCCCTTGTCCCATGTGCACGATGAACTTTCTTCAGGTTCTTCCTGAATCGAGGATCCATACCGGTCGGCAGACCTTACTGTCATATCCTCATCAGCCTTAGGGTCTTTGCCAGTTGTCATAGAATCACTAGTCAACTCGTCGTCATGGTCATTATGGCTTGGGGGATTCCAAAAACGCCAGCTATGCCAGCTGTCATCCTCACTCTTATCATCGTTCTGATGGCTGGGATTCTCTCGCAACAACCGATCAACTCGGAGCATAAACCAGATCAGCACCAGAATCGTCCCAATATTGGTTACGATGGCTACTATTACGGCTTTCTCCATGGTTCAAGGATAGCCTGATCCTGCCAGAATCGGACTTACCGTGCGATCAGTAGCACCCTTTTCGCCCACCGCGTGTGACCCGGTCATCCTGAATGGATACAGTATTGTTATGAAGCAAACTGTTCATGATGCCATTGTCATAGGATCCGGACCTGCAGGTTACACTGCCGCTATTTATCTGGGCAGAGCCGGATATGCTCCACTCGTTGTTGCAGGAGCGCTAACGCCTGGCGGTCAGCTTATGAACACAACGGAAGTAGAAAACTTCCCCGGATTTCCTAAAGCTGTACTGGGCCCCGATTTGATGGATCAGATGCGTGATCAGGCCGAACATTTTGGTGCTCAGATTGAATACGACGATGTCGTCTCAGTTGACTTAAGCGGAGACATCAAGCGGATCACCACCGATGGTGGCGAAGAATACCAAGCTCGAGTCGTCGTCATCACCACTGGTTCGCAATATCGTAAATTGGAGATTCCTGGCGAGCGCGAGTTCTCCGGGCGAGGGGTATCCTACTGCGCCACATGTGATGGCTTCTTCTTCAAAGATAAGCCGATCGTGGTCGTAGGCGGCGGTGACTCTGCTATGGGCGACGCGGACTTTTTAACACGGTTCGGCTCTTCTGTCACGCTGATCCACCGTCGCCAAGGCTTCCGCGCTTCGAAAATTATGGTGGACCGAGCCAAGGCCAATGAAAAGATCAATTTCCTTCTCGATTCGGTTGTCACGCGGATCAACGGCGACGATAGTGGCGTAACCTCTTTGGATGTCCGCAATACAGCCACGGGCCAGCAGTCCACCATTCCAGCTAATGGCGTTTTCGTTGCTATTGGATTTACTCCTCAGACCGCTTTCCTCAATGGCCAAGTTGATCTGGATCAGGACGGTTACATCCTGGTCGAGGGTGGGTCAACGAAAACCTCTGCACCCGGCGTCTTTGCCGCTGGCGATGTTACCGACAAAATCTATCGTCAGGCTATCTCTGCTGCTGGCATGGGTTGCCGTGCTGCTTTAGATGCTCAGGAATATCTTACAAGTTTGGATAATCACTAAGGCCTAATACGCCCCCACACACGAGAATTTACGTGCCTGGCAGTTTACGATTGCCAGGCACCTCGTTTATCGATTATGCGCAACAGTCTACTCAGTTTCTTTTAGCGCTCCATTGACCGCGACCGGACAACCTACTCAACAGGAACATGCCCAATCTTACAGCTGTTCCAATCGTTCCTTGCTGACTAAAAGATGTCCCGCTGAAATGACAGACATGACCGAGCCATCCCTCCCCCATTGCCACATCGAAAACCTGCTAACTGTACCTGCTGAGGTTGACTTACGCCTTGTTAGGCAAGTGCTATCCTCCCTCAAAACCGCATACAAGTAAAAAGGACTTACCTGATCTAATATCACACACATAAGCCACTACTCGATAGCGCCCAACCAGCTTTTCAGCCAACCACTCACCGACTTACTGTATATCTCCACCATTGAGCGTACTTATCCGTCTATCGACAGCTATGCATTCAGAATACCGATCCAGCCAGAAGTAGCTATCCGGCAAAATAACCAGGCTGGTCCGTCTTCAGATAGTTGCAATCCACTACCTGCCAACAGTATGCATAACTCAAACAATTTTCAGTGCAGACATCTGGGTTCTCTGCATGGAACATACCTATGACTGCCACATCATTCCGATACTAAGGCAAAGATAGCGATTGCTCATCAGCTCAGATAGATACAGATTAAGCTATGAAGCAATCGCTCACCTTAGCAAGAGGGTTTAGTTGAGCAACCTCTACAGTCGCAGTTCAAGAAAGGGGTCACAGTCTGGGTTCAAACCCAGCCTTTATTGCCCGAACGATTGTCATTACTTGAGGATTGATCCTTTTCCAAGAGAATGGCAACGATGCGGTCCATATCTTCAGGTGAAGAAAATACTATTTCTATCTTCCCATGCTTTTTCGTGCCCTTAATAGCCACTTTGGTATCAAAGTGACTTTCCAGATCCTGGCGTACGGGACTATCCGCCCAAGCATTTAACCGAGGTTTTTTTGCTTTCCTCTTCACCTGCCCGGTCTGCAATGCGACAAGTTCCTCGGTAGATCTTACCGACAATCCTTCAGCAATGATCTTATCTGCCAGAGCGGTCATGGACTTTTCATCGGGCAAAGTAAGCAGGGCGCGGGCATGTCCAGCTGACAACACACCTGAGCTTACTTTTTTCTGCACACTCGGAGGCAACTTCAACAATCGAAGTGTGTTAGTGATCTGGGGTCTGGATTTAGAGATTGACTTAGACAAACCGTCCTGAGTCAAGCCGAACTCATCGATCATTTGCTGATAAGCGGCAGCTTCTTCCAACGGATTAAGAGCCACTCTATGGAGATTCTCGAGCAAGGCATCGCGCAACATGGTGTCATCGCTCGTTGTTTTTACAATCGCAGGTATGGTATCCAGGCCAGCCAATCGAGTGGCACGCCAACGACGTTCTCCCATTATGATTTCATAATTGGTCGTTTGCCGCAGATTTGCGTTTCTCTGGTTTACGAGCTGACTCTGCTGCTCTTCACCAGCTTTAGCGTCAATTGCCTTGGATTTACTTCCTGTGCTGCTAGCGGGAGTTGTTTTATCCTCGCTTGTTCTTGGACGTTCGGCAAGAGTTGATCTACGCACCACTATGGGCTGCAATACGCCGACTTCCTTGATGGAGCGGGACAGCTCCAACAGTTCATCTTCATCGAAAATCTGCCGAGGTTGCTGTGCGTTTGGTCTGATATCGTCCACACGCACTTCAGCCAGGTATCCGCCTTGGACGGGTTTCAATTCCTCTTGGCTATTGCCATCCGCCTTATCCGTCTCGGTATCATTGCCGATAGTAGATTCGCGGTCACCGCTTTGCCGTGTCCCCCTTGTCGGATGGTTGACAGGCTCGCTCGATCTCAACATTGGCGATGTTTCACGTGAAACATTTGTCGTCGTAGGACCAAAGAATAAATCACTAGGGTGTTCCAGGCTGCCGATGGATGGTACAGACCGACGTTTGGTAGATCCCTTGGGTGTTGATGTTTCACGTGAAACATTCTCGTCGAACGATTCAGAAATACTGACGCGCTTATGACCCGTGTTGGTGCGTTGATGACCGCTCTTGGAGGACTTTTCTGAAGACTTTAATTGAGAACCTGCACGCTCTGAATACCTAGCGCTGTGTCCTGATTTTGCTCTGTCTTTTGTTGTGGCACCTTGCTCTGTGCGCTTTTGTCCATTCGGTTCCGCTCCCAGGCCTTGAAGCGTGGGCTGCTTATTGCCAGAATTTGGCGTTTTATTATTTGGTTGCCGGCTATTGTCAGTACTGGTTTCATCATCTTCGCCTGGCAGAGCAGGAAATAGAGCTCCCAAGCCCTTGCCTAACCGTGAACGGCTTGTCATGTCCTCACTCCCCCTGTCTTCTATTGGCGATGTGTTCCAGCACTTGCTCGGATCTTTGAGCAATTTCTAATGCCGCCTCTTCATAAGCGATAGCGCCCGCTCCTTTAGGATCGTATGTGACAACGCTTTGCCGGAAGCTGGGAGCTTCAGAGATTTTGACAGAACGCGGGATGGTTGTATTCAGCACTATCTCTGGATAATGTTCCTTGACTTGATCAAACACTTCTTTGCTGAGCAGTGTCCGCCTGTCATACATAGTCAACAACATGGTCGAGATTACGAGATAAGGATTATAACTTTGCTGAACAAGCCCTATGGTATGCAGCAATTGTTGCAATCCTTCAAGAGCATAGTATTCAGCTTGTACTGGGATCAATACCTCATTGACCGAACACATCGCATTCAGAACTAACAGTCCTAGGCTAGGAGGGCAATCAACGAGAACGTAGTCATAATGCTGGTGGCAGACTTTGAGATAGTCGGCTACTGCCTTTTTCATGAGCTGGTTTCTGTTGGGCATATCCGCAACTTCCAGCTCAGCACCGCTGAGATCAATAGAAGATGGGACAACCTCAAGATTGGAGAATTCAGGGGAAACCACTTTTACGTCGTTGATCCCAAGACGGCCCTCAAGCACATCGTATGTTGACGGGGTCCCGGACTCGTGAGCCACACCCAACGCAGTAGAAGCGTTGCCTTGTGGATCCATGTCGATGACCAGCACACGCTCATTGAACTCAGCAAATGCACAAGCCAAATTGACAGTGGTCGTGGTCTTCCCTACCCCACCTTTTTGATTCGCGACGGCAATGAAGCGAGTTTTTGACGGGTGAGGGAATTCAGCCTGGTGTAATGCCTGATAGCGTGCAGATAGATCTGCCATCTCCGCACCGGACACCGAACCTGTCCCATCAGCGAATATTCGATTCAGAATATCCGTTGCCGTCTCCATACCTGACGTGTTCGGCTTAGGCTGCTCACCGACTTCCGGGGTATTTCTCGAAACGGGTTTCACCTTCTTCGATGCGGTCACGAACCTTCCTCCTTTTGATAACCATTCAATTTTCCCGTCCTCGTTGGACATGTCAAGACGGCAGTTAGTTATACACCGTCAATGTTCATAACTGTGGATAAGTGTGGATAGCTACATTCAATCCCTTGTGACCAACCCTTCCCATAGATTCTCGGCTTTTCCTTGTAATTATTGACAATTCTGACACTCTCTACACGAAGGCAAGGTCTTTAAACTGTGATGTGGATAATTTAGTCGCTAAGTCTCAATTGTGCATAACTTGCTCGCCGAGAATCGATAAATCCACTACATAACAATTTCACGTAACAACATTCATGGTTATAATCAATGATCTCATCCACCTGTTGGCAGCATGTATAACTAGCGACACAACTCAGCTTTTGGGCCTTTGGACGACGAACCTGGCGCAACCGCACTACAGTATGGTGTTTCACGTGAAACATCTCACCTGACTCGAATGTATCGTTTATCGTTACCGTGTTTGTCCTCGGCCTACACACGCAAGCGACTTTGTTTGTCTGATAAATATGCATAACCTGCGTGGTTACAAGCAATAACTCCGCCTAGTTTCTCAGATAACACTCACAGTCGGATTTGAAGACCACAATTCTCATATTGTTATGCGAAAATCATCCATATCCAGTAAAGCAGTATAGTGTGCTTCATATGATTATGATTGAAGAAAACAACCGTAGAATAGGTTCGTATACTAATTTTCCTAATGGTTATGCATACATAAGTCGTTACTATATTCTTCAGCTGCGCCTCTATGAGCCTGAGCAAGACTACTCAATTCTGTGTTGAGTGTTTCACGTGAAACATTGCAATCGACGTATATATATAGCAATAGTTCACCTCGTGTAATACCGGCTGAATAAGTCATATCTGAGGACGGCACGAAATAACGCAGTCGTTAATTGGCTTTCCTTCATAACGTACCAGTCTCTTTTAGGCCAATGTGTCTGAACCTGTAACACCAGCAGACAATGGGGTCTTATTTAACTGTTAAAGGCGAAGACAAACATCAATACCGCGATGTTTCACGTGAAACATACCCGAGTGGACTTGTATCACATTGGTGAATGGATTTCAAATACCTCAATTGAACCGTTCTGCTATTACAGACATCAGAGGATTATTCAATGCCTGGGGCTTGTTCACAATCTTCTGTTAAGCTCATTAATCAATTACTTATATAATCACTCATGCTTGTACAAGTACAAAGCTGAACAACACTCCATGAATATTGAGAAAGAGAGCATGAAGATCAACACTGTGTTTTGGCGTAATAATCCCACTTAATGCAGCAGAACTGGCAAGCGGAGATGCTGCAATACAAGAATCAATGCGATGATCTGTACATGAAACAGGTCAAAGCTTAGATCACTAATTCCACAAGGAAAGCGTCTTTCGAGACGGTTGATGCAACATAGAAAAAACATATTGTCTCTCCAATTGCAATATAGAGCCTGCGCAATCAGTTCAATAAGGTAGGAAAACGGAATCAGCATGAAGGATACTTCGCGATTAAATACCTAGAAAAGAAGCAGAATGCTACGCATAATATTGAATAAATAAACAAAGATATTTCAATTAGCTTGGTTAGCGATGAGCTGTGTGAATCAGTCTCTATATGACTATTTTAGAACCGAGTCATCAAAACATAGAAGACCAAGGCTGAAAGAACATCTGAAACAGGCAATACACATCACGGACATGCTCACACACTGATTAACCGAACAAGACACCACTCTCGACTTAGCTGTGAAACGCTACGCAGCTGTCTGGTAAAGATCGACTTGATCGAGTATGACTTAAGCCATTTTCATGATCAGTCATTTAATAAAACTTTATATTGGAAAATGACAATATAGTCCCATATCTAGCTATTCTTATTGCACTATAAAGCCGCGACTCGGACACTGGTGCCTTTATATAATGATGTATGAGCGCCAAACCTTAGCGTTTGTCCACAAGAACCACATGGGTATCCTCAAGACCTGGTGCTACTGGAGCTTGACAAACCCGTGGATTCTCTCCATGAGATTTTTTTATCTCTTTGGCAGCCTTATCGAGCTCAGCCTGTGCCGAACGACCCTTAAGTGCAATAAGCTGCCCTCCCGATCGCAAGAGAGGCAGGGTCCATCCAGCGAGCTTAGTCATGGGGGCTACAGCTCGGCATGTCACGACATCGAAAGCCTGTGGAACTATAGGATTTGAGCCTAAATCTGCTGGAGCTCCATTCGTCAAAGCCGAAGAGTCATGGCCATTGACATCGGAAACTTGCTGGTTGTCGCCATTTCTGGCTGCAGCAAAGGTTGAAGAACCGCCTCCGGAAGCGGAAATAGACTGTTCTACGCTTCTCCGTCGGCCGTGACGCCGACTTTGTGAACCCTTTTTGTTCTGTCGCCTCGATGCATGAGAGGATTTCGGAGCCAAATCCTCAGCACGTTTGCGAAGCACAGTCGTATTAGCCAGGTGCAACTCATCAATGACTTCCTGTAGCCAGGTTACGCGCCGTTCCATTGGCTCAACAAGGACAACATTGCACTGAGGAAGACAGGCTGCCAGCACAATACCCGGGAAGCCGCCGCCGGACCCTATATCCGCCACCGTTACTGTCTGACTGCCAGCGGCCGATCGCTCTCGAACGAAAGGCACAATAGCAGCTGAATTGAGTATGTGCCGCTCCCAAATGATGTCTTCATCGCGGGGACCAATGATGCCCCTCTCCACACCCTCACGGAAGAGCTTGTTATGGAAACGCTGCATGGGTACCAGAGCATCGCCGAGCACCTGCCTCAAGAGGGGACTATTGTTCAACTCGTCATCCACAACAGCCATTTTGACTCCTCGCATTCACATTCTCGACTCCCAATCAATGACAGCCACAGACCACAAAACGCACCGTACTGTCTCGTATCCAGCTGGATTTCACTCCGCCAGAGTCGAAACCGCTGTATTCTCGAAATTTTTACCAGCATACGGTTTCCACGACAACAGAGCGTCGAAAGTCACATATCAGTATCCTAGCGAAACAGCATAGGAGGTGGCCTCTAAATAAAGGATCACCGTCCAAGGGCGTTCGAATTAAGCAACTTGACGAATTAAGCAGCATCATGAGCCAGACAGCACTACACATCCGACAGATGGCACAGCCCTGATCGAGAACACAACAAAACCTATATAGTATGACCGCAGCAAACGATGGACCAATCCGAAAAAGCCGGCATCATAAATACTTCATCGCCGCACAGCCCTATCTGGCTCTATAGTCACTCCCTGCTGGAGTCCTCAGAGTCGTCGTCAGCTGAGTAGCCAGCCGAATCATCGACCCGATCGGTTTCATCCGCGTCCAGCGGGGCGTCATACCCGACTGGCTCGTCCTCCACATCGTCAGGTAGGTCCTCGTCTTCGCTCTTGGCCTTCAGGTAGACGGTGACGTACCGGTGAGGCTCCTCACCGTGGGAGCGTGACTTCAGCCCCTCCTCGCGAACCATGTCATGGACGATTTTGCGCTCGAAGGAGTTCATAGGCTTCATGTTGACAGGATCGCCGGTCTCACGGACCTCGTCAATCACGTCCAGGGCCTGCTCGCGAAGATGCTCGCGCTTACGCCGCAGGAAGCCATCCACATCAACGATCAGATGGGAGCGCTCCCCTATCTTCTGCTGTACGGCCAGCCGTGTCAGCTGTTGAAGAGCATCGACCACCTCGCCATCCTTGCCGATCAGATGCTTGATATCCGTATCGTCGTCAGCCACAATCTGCACGGTCGGACGGTGGTTGCGCACCCCCATCTCGATATCGCCCTCGTAATCGACGATGTCCAGCAACCCCTCCAGATAGTCGGCGGCGACATCCGCCTCCTCATTGAGTTGCTCGATGGTCTTTCCCTGATCCAGAGACTGAGACATCTATGCTCTCCTTACACGCGTTTACATCCGATTCATAACCTCAGGTCCACTGGATTCCTGGTCACCAATCGAGTGTCCAGTATTGAGGATACACGGACGTGATGATTGCAGACTACTCCAGTATCCGCCCGACCGAAAACTTGGTCACCGCACCGGCCACCGCTGCCAGTAGCTGCATCAACGACCGCGACGCTTGCGGTGGGGCTGAGAACGCTGGTGGGAGACGTTCTTGTTGTTGCGGGCTTCCTCCTCCAGCCGCTTGGCCTCCATCAGCTGCTCCTCCTCCAAAGACGGCAGCCCCTGGCGCTTGCGACGAGCGTTCTCACGGCGGTGGTCCCGCTCCTCCTTGCTCTCTGCAGCCGGCGAGCCCGGCGTAGGCATATGGCGGACCTGGAAGAGGGTTCGGCCCAGATTCCAAAGGTTGTTGGTCAGCCAGTAAATCAGCACGGCGAAGGGGAAGTAGATGCCTGAGAAGATGTACATGACCGGGAAGATGAAGGCCATCATCTGCTGCATCTTGTACTGCTGTCCCTGCATGGCCGACCTGGGCATGTTCCGCCGGACGTTGTGGAACTGCGAGTAGAACATGGCCAGGCACATGAGCACGATGAAGACCACTATGACTATGCGGCCCGCACCCTGGGCGGACATGAAGTTGTCCGAAATCCGCAGCCCGAAGAAGGTGGTCTCCTCGAATTCTCGCGCCACCTGTCGGTTGAAGGCTCCAAGGGGCGCCCGCTTGCCCCGGGCGATGAAGGGCACAGCCGAAAGCACGTAGAACATGGTCATGAAGACCGGGCCCTGGACCAGCGCGGGCAGACAGGAACTCATGGGGTTGGCATGGTTATCCTGGTAGACCTTCATGGTCTCCCGGCTCATGGCCTCTCGGCTGGCTGGATCCTTCTTGTTGCGGTACTTGTTCTGGATCTTCATCAGCTTGGGCTGCAGGGCCTGCATCTTTTGCATGGATCGCAGCTGCTTGATGAAGAGCGGCAGCACGCAGAGGTTGACGACCAGCACCAGCATCACTACCGAGAGCGCCCAGGCCACCCCGGGACCCTTATGGAGCCCGATCAGGGTCAGGAACTTGTGGCAGTAGGTCATGATGTAGGTCATGAGCCACTCGATGGGGTAGAGGATCTTATAGAAGAAGCCGTATATGCCCGTATCGAAAGTGAAAGTGTCGTTGTTCTGGAACATTGTCAGGCCGTCTCCTTGTCTGGGGCCATGGGGGTCAGCCGGGCCTCCTCATGGGCCTTGGACCACGGGAACCGATAGAAGATGGAAAACCTCTGGGGCACGTCATCGATCCCGCCGTTGTTGAAAGGCGTGCAGCGCAATAGCCGCAGAACGGCCAGGATGGTTCCACGCAAGGCCCCGAACCGCCTCAGAGCGGTCAGAGCGTACTGGGAGCAGGTCGGGTAGTAACGGCACCGCGGCGGCGAGAGGGGTGAGATGTGGCGCTGATACCAGCGGACTGCACCCTGCAGAGCCCGGGAGGCCAGGCCGTTCATGCCCTGTATCCTTCATTGGCTTCCAGCCGTTGAGCCGGTTGACGCTTGGACCCGACGAGCTGCAAACCTGATTGCGTTCGCCCTTCAGAGCCGCCGGCAATCTTGCCAGTCTTGCGCATAAGGTCACGGAAGAGCCTGTCCACTTGCTCCTCCAGCTGCCCATAGGTGGCTCTGGCAGCGCTGGGCTTGGCGCGCATGACCAGATCACAGGAGGATGGCAGCAGGCCCTCCTTGGATCCGGCAAGTTGCCTGAATCTGCGCTTGACCTTGTTCCTAGTCACGGCCTTGCCTACATTTTTGGATACAGCGAGCCCCATGCGGCGTCTGCCCGCAGGCAGGATGTCATGCCGCCCTTCGTGCGCAACCGATGCCACCGGCAGCGGGGTCACCGTCTGGTCAGATCCAGGGATCGAATAATGAATGACCAGATCCCGGCTGCTGACCCGATGGTGTCGCCTGAGCACCGCCGTGAACTCCCGGTGGCTCCTCAGCCGTTCCACCTTTTGCGAAAGGATCGCAATCCGATTCAGGCGGAGAGCGTCCGACGGCCCTTGGCCCGGCGACGATTGATCAGAGCGCGGCCAGAGCGGGTGCGCATGCGAGCGCGGAACCCGTGCTTCATGTGACGACGGCGGTTATTGGGCTGGAATGTCCTCTTCATATTCGTTGCTCCCGTGTGTAGACATACTCGAGTACGGCTCGTTATGAGTCAAGCTATATCACGGTACACAGGAGCCGGGACGGAGTCAAACAGGCATCCGCCCTGCAGATGACAGGGACCGCCTCATATCCTGCCCAAACCCTGTCATAGCGCGAGAAAGAGCCTCTTCACTTATCCACAAATTACATCACTGTTATTCACATTCGACGCAGATACAACACGCTATCCTGTGGATAACCGCGCAAAGTCGGTGTAACAATGGGCTACTGTCGACTTTGAGAGAAGCAGGAAAATCGGGAAATCCGTCGTCGAGAAGAGAGGAGCACACTGATGGCGCAGGATCCGCTGGATGCCGCTGCCCAGGCCAAGAGAATCTGGGATGCGGTCCTGCAGGTGCTCCGCTACAGCAGTTCGCTGACCTCCAGGGACAAGGGCTGGCTTGAAGACATTACCCCCGAGGCGGTCTTCGGCACCACCATCGTTCTACGGGTCTCCTCCAAGGCCACCCAGGAAGCTATTCAGGGACCGCTCAGCCAGCCCGTCCTCAGTGCGTTGCAACTGGTCACCAATCAGGAGATGTTCCCAGCCATCAAAATCGTCTACCCAGAGCAGATGGCCAAGCAGATGGCCTCCGACCAACAGAGCGACCAACGCGCATCCGCCATGGCTGGATCTGTCCCCGGCAGCGGCGAGTTCCGCCAAGTTCCCGGCCCAGCCCAGGATCCATACGGCGACTACCAGCGCCAGACCAGCACCGACCGATCCTCCTCCGACACAGAGGCCCGTTCGAATTGGAGGCCTGAAACCGCAGGGACCGCCAAAACCCCAATCGTCTCTGCCAATGATTTCCATCAGGGCACCTACGTGCCCATGACTTTGGACATGCAGGCCGAGCTGGCCGAATCCTCCCCCGCTACCAGATCCACGGCGAGCACCGATGCCGATCAGCAGACCGAGGCCGAGCGGGCAACGTCTCGGCCCGCTTTTACCGTGCCTCGCTTCCCCATGAGCCAGAACCGGGTGGAGCGCGATCCGCAGACTCATCTGAACAAGAACGCCACTTTCGATACCTTCGTCCCAGGCGATTCCAACCGCTTCGCGCGGACCGTGGCCCTGGCCGTGGCCGAAGGCTCGGGCCAGGACTTCAATCCCCTGTGCATCTATGGCAGTTCGGGCCTGGGCAAGACCCATCTGCTCAACGCCATCGGCAACTATGCCCTGGTTAAGGATCCCTCGCTCAAGGTCCGATACGTCAACTCGGAGGAATTCACCAACGAGTTCATCGACGCCCTGCAGAACTCAACCCAAGGCTCGGGCCAGATCGCGGAATTCAACCGCCGCTACCGGCAGGTTGATGTACTCCTTATCGATGACATCCAGTTTCTGGGGGGCAAGGAAGCGACCCTGGACCAGTTCTTCCACACCTTCAATGCCCTGCACGACGCCAACAAGCGCATCGTCATCGCCTCGGACGTGGCCCCCAAGAATCTGAAAGGCTTCGAATCACGACTGATCTCGCGCTTCGACTCGGGTCTGACCGTAGACGTCAAGCCGCCAGACCGGGAGACCAGGGTGGCCATCCTGAGAATGATGGCCTCCATGAACGGGGTCAGCATTCCTAACGAGGTCCTGGATCTGATCGCGGAACGTTTCACCGAGAACATCCGAGAGCTTGAGGGCGCCCTGACCCGTGTCACCGCCGTGGCCAGCCTCAATAACCAGCCGGTCACCACAGCTCTGGCCGAACAGACCCTGCAGGACTTCTTCTCTACGGACGTAGAGATCAAGCCCACTGACATCATCTCTCAAGTGGCCAAGTACTTCCATCTGACCTTTGACGATATCGTCGGCCGTACGCGTACCAAGAACATCGCCCTGGCCCGGCAGATCGCCATGTATCTGGCACGGGAAATGACCAGCATGTCCTTGGTAGACATCGGCGAGGTCTTCGGCGGCCGCGACCACACGACAGTCATGCACGCCTATACGCGTATCTCCAATGAGATGCAGGAAAAGCGGGAGATTTACAACTACGTCATGGAACTGACCGTCCGGCTCAAGCAGCCTCAGAATTGATGCGACACGCAGACACCAGTGTGGATCGCCAAAAAAAGATATCCACCTTCTTATCCCCAGATGTGGGCAAACCTTGGGAATAACCCACTGATTTTTCGGGGACAAGTGGTGGATCTTCAGCGAATAACCACCGCAATTTTGTGGATAACTCAGCAAAACTCCGCTCTTGTGGATAATTCGGCTTCTTAGTCACATCGATTTCACCACTTATCCACATCGCCTGCATAGTGCCTATCCACCGCGTTGCAAGGATTTGGAAACTTATCCACATCATCCACCGAGCTTATTACGATGACTCTATGTATATTTATGCAACAGTCATCGTCACATTCAAGCACACTTCTTCACTCCAACCACATCCCATGACCTATTCGATAGAATGATCCCAGTTCATTCATCGACAAGAAGGCTCCCATGAAAGTAGAAGTGAATTCATCCGCACTCTCGGATGCAGTGGCTTGGACCACCCGCATCATCCCCTCCCGACCGGCTTCGCCGATTCTGGCGGGCGTGAGAATGGAAGCCTCGGACGGAACATTGAAACTTTCTGCTTTCGATTATGAAGTTTCAGCGAGAAACCATATCGAAGCAGGCATCGACGAATCCGGAACGGCTCTAGTCCTAGGTAAACTTCTGGCGGACATCACTAAATCACTGCCATCGGAGAAGACCTACCTGTCAACCGAAGGGTCCAAGATGACCATTACTTCGGGCAAATCCACTTTTTCCCTGCAGCTGATGCCTGACAGCGAGTATCCTGACCTCCCTGCCGTTCCCGAACCCATGGGCCAGGTGGATGCTGAGACCTTTATCCAATCCATCTCCCAATCCATCGTCGCGGTTTCCCGGGAAGAGAGCCGTCCAGTCCTGACTAGCGTAAAAACCGAAATCAGCGGGGACAAGGTGGTCATGACCGCCACCGACCGTTTCAGGCTGTCCCGTTCGAGCTTCACCTGGACTCCTCGCGACGCTGATTTCTCCACCTCAATGCTGATCCGCGGTTCCTTGCTGCGAGACATCGCGCGCTCCCTGGACGAACATCAGAACGTGACCATGGATTACGAGGCTGACAACCCCACCATCATGGGCGTGGAAAACGCTGGCAAGATATCCACCACCCAGTTGATTGATGGGGAATTTCCGGCCGTGGATCGTCTCTTTTCGGACGAGTACCCCATCCAGGCGGTCATCGCCCGACAGGATCTGATCGACGCCATCAAGCGCGTGGCCCTGGTCGCCGAACGCAACGCCCCTATTCGCATGGTCTTCTCCGGCAATGAGGTGACCCTGAGCGCAGGCACGGCTGACGAGGCACAGGCCCATGAGGTTTTGCAGGCTGATCTGGATGGCGAGGACATCACGGTGGCTTTCAATCCCAGCTATCTGATCGACGGGCTGGGTGCCATCGCCGAGCCCTATGTCCGCATCAAAATGACCTCGGCGGTCAAGGCCGTGGAGTTCAACGGCCAGCAGGAGCAGGATTCCGAGGAGTCCATGGATTACCGGTACCTGCTGGTGCCCATGCGTTTCAACAACTGACACCCGGGCAGGTTCGAGGAACGATCGCCGTGCACATCTCCCGTCTGGTTCTGGATCACTTCCGTTCCTGGGAGCACTGTGTCCTCGATCTGGAGCCCGGAGTGACCATTCTGGAGGGGCGCAACGGCCTGGGCAAGACCAACCTGGTCGAAGCCATTGAGGTCCTGTCCACCGGCGGCAGCCATAGGACCTCATCCTCGCTGCCCCTGGTAGAGCGCGGGCAGTCCAAGGCCACTGTCAGGGCCAGGCTGGAGCAGGACGGGACTGCCACCGACTATGAGCTGACCATTGCCGCCAAGGGGGCCAACCGGGGAAGAATCAACGGCGGGCCTTCCCTCTATCAGCGTGACCTGGTAGGCCGGGTGCCCTGCGTGACCTTCAGCCCTGAGGATCAGCTGATGGTCTCAGGAGAGCCGGCAAGCAGGCGTGCCGTGCTGGACCAGGCCGGCAGCCAGCTCGATGCTGACTATTTTCAGGTTCGGCAGGATTTTCGCCATGTGGCCAGGCAGCGCGCCGCCCTGCTCAAGCAGCTCTCCCAGGCGGGCCGTGACCCTTCGGGTGATGGGCGTGACGCAGCCCTGTCCGGCCTAGAGGTATGGACTGGGCAGTTTATTCGTACCGGGTTGGATCTGAGCCGACGACGGGCAGCTCTGGTAGAGGCCCTGGACCAGCCCTTCAGTGATCTGTATGGCCGGCTGGCAGGCCCTGATCAGGATGCCCGATTGACCTACCGGCCCTCCTTGGAGGAGATCGGCCGCGATAGGCAGACCGGTCCCGAGGTTGCCGAGGCTGTCAGTCGTCACTTTCAGCGGATATATCCGGGAGAAGTGGCCCGGGGCACCAATCTGATCGGCCCCCAGCGTGATGATCTGGTCTTCATGCTCAACGGCATGCCTGCCCGGGAGTTCGCCTCCAACGGTGAGATGTGGACCCTGGCCTTGGCTCTGAGGCTGGCTCTGCTGCAGGTGGTCAAGGATCGTCGCGCCTTGGAGCCCATCGTCATTCTGGATGATGTCTTCGCCCAGTTGGATCGGGGTCGCAGGGATCAGATTCTTGACTTTGCCCGTCAACAGGACCAGGTGCTCATCACCGTGGCCGCCGACAGCGATATCCCCTCCCTGCAGGGTGCCAGGTTGGTGGATGTGTCCGCACTGAGGCCCGTGCAGCCATCCGATCCGGCTGCCCAGGATCCGGCCATCGCCAGTGCCATGCAGGACTTGCGTCGAACCAGGGGGATGGCTCATGAGGACTCAGATATGCCGGATGGGCCGGAGGGGAACGACCTGTCATGAAGGCACCCATGGTTGAGACCCTGCACCTGGACCAGCGTCGATTGCCGGCCTTGGTCTTCGAGGGCTGCACGCGACGGGCGGCTACTCGTCGGCAGCGGGAGGATGACTCCCGCAAGGCCTGGTATGCATTCGGCAAGCCAGGCCGCGACCCCGCCAAACTGGGAGGGGTGGTGACCAGCCTGGCTGCCGGGAGCGGGTGGACCAGCCATCTGAAGGTGGCCCGGCTGCGCAACCAGTGGGACAGTGTGGTGGGACCCGGCATCGCCGCTCATTCGAGAGTGGTCTCCTACCGGGAGGGTGTGCTGATCATCCAGGCGCAGACCACAGTCTGGGCCACCCAGCTGACCTATCTGGTCCCCCAGCTCAAGGCGACCATTGTCAAGCGGCTGGGCATGCCGGTCAAGCAGATTCGGGTGACCGGCCCCCACAACTACAGTTTCCGCCGTTCTCGGTTCGATCCGCCCGGCCGAGGCGTGCGCGACACCTACGGATGAACCCATAATCTGCGAATACCGTCTTCCCAGCTTTCTGTAAGCCTAAAGTCCCCTAGCGCTGGTAATCTATAGGTTATAGGGTCAAACGCTTCCAAGGCCCCTTTATGGACGATTTGGAACCTGGTGACCATGACTCGATCCCCCGCTCGACCGCAAACGGAAGCTGCTTTGTCGTCAGTGGGCGACCATGAGGGTGCAGAAAGGACTATCCGTGGCAGATCTCAACACTGACCCGTCCCGGACCCCGCAAGAGGGCCGGGAGCATGAGGAGGGCAAGCCTCAGGATGACGGCATGACGGGCCAGGATCAGCTGGACGACGCACAGCTGGATGACTCGCTCTCCCCCGAACACTATGACGCCAGCGATCTGAAGGTGCTGGAGGGACTGGAGGCGGTTCGCGTCCGTCCCGGCATGTACATCGGCTCGACGGGCCCCAGAGGCCTGCACCATCTGGTCTACGAGATCGTCGACAACTCGGTTGACGAGGCTCTGGCCGGGTACGCCGATCATATTGAAGTCACCATCCTGCCCGATAACGGCATCCGGGTGGACGACAACGGCCGCGGCATTCCTGTGGACGAGGTGCCGGGCGAAGGCAAGAGCGGCGTCGAGGTGGTCATGACCAAGCTGCATGCCGGCGGCAAGTTCGGCGGTGGCGGCTACGCGGTCTCGGGCGGTCTGCATGGCGTGGGCATCTCCGTGGTCAACGCCCTGTCCACCAGGATCGACGTCCAGGTGCGCCGTCAGGGTTACCACTGGCATCAGAGTTTCCACAACCAGAAGCCCACCGCTCCCCTGTCCAAGGATCAGGCCATGGGGCCGGACGAGGGCACCGGCACCTCGGTGACCTTCTGGGCCGATCCCAAAATCTTCGAGACCACGGTCTACGATTTCGAGACCCTGCGCAGTCGTTTCCAGCAGATGGCCTTCCTCAACAAGGGTCTGCGGATCACCCTGACTGATCTGCGCCCCAACAACCAGGCCGGTGACGAGGTGGCGGGCGAGGAGCAGACCCCGGAGCAGAAGGGCCAGTCCGTCAGCTACCAGTACGCCAACGGCATCAAGGACTATGTGGACTACCTGGTCAAGGTCAGGAAGGCCACACCTGTGGAGGCCGAGGTCATCGACTTCGAGGCCGAGGACCTGAAGCTGGGTATCTCCGCCGAGGTGGCCATGCAGTGGACCACCGCCTACTCGGAGTCGGTCCACACTTTCGCCAACACCATCGCGACCACCGAGGGCGGCACCCACGAAGAGGGGTTCCGTGCGGCCCTGACCAGCATGATCAACCGCTACGCCCGGGACAAAAACATCCTCAAGGACAAGGATGACAACCTCTCAGGCGATGACGTGCGCGAGGGGCTGACCGCCGTGGTCTCCGTCAAGCTGACCAACCCCCAATTCGAGGGCCAGACCAAGACCAAGCTGGGCAACTCCGAGGCCAAGACCTTCGTCCAGCGGGTCATGACCGAGAGGTTGAGCGACTGGTTCGACGCCCATCCCAGCGAGGCCAAGTCCATCATCCAGAAGGCCATGGAGGCCTCCCGGGCCCGGATAGCCGCCAAGAAGGCCCGCGAGAACACCCGCCGCAAGTCCATCTTCGAGACGGCCGGCATGCCTGACAAGCTCAAGGACTGCCAGTCCAGCGACCCTGAGGAGTGCGAGCTGTTCATCGTTGAGGGTGACTCCGCAGGGGGTTCGGCCATCCAGGGACGCAACCCCATGACCCAGGCCATCCTGCCCCTGCGTGGCAAGATCCTCAACACGGAGCGGGCCAGTCTGGACCGCATGATGAAGTCCGACACCATCGAATCCCTAATCACGGCTGTGGGCGGCGGATACGGCGAGGACTTCAACATCGACAAGGTGCGCTACCACAAGGTCATCATCATGGCCGACGCCGATGTGGACGGCGCCCACATCGCCACCCTGAATCTGACCCTCTTCTTCCGCTATATGCGACCCATGATCGAGGCCGGCTACGTCTACGTGGCCATGCCCCCGCTCTACCGGCTCAAGTGGACCAAGGGGCCCCACAGCTTCGTCTACACCGATGCTGAGCGCGACAGGGTCCTGGCCGAGGGCAAGGCCTCCGGCCGACAGCTGCCCAAGGGCGAAGGGATCCAACGCTACAAGGGTCTGGGCGAGATGAGCTACCAGGAGCTCTGGGAGACCACCATGGATCCGGACCACCGCATCCTCAAGAAGATCCACATCGATGACGCCGAACAGGCCGACGAGACCTTCACCATGCTCATGGGCGACGAGGTCGAACCCCGGCGTCTGTTCATCCAGCGCAACGCCCACGACGCCCGTTTCATCGACGCCTGAGACGGATGCCTCTCCCTTTTCACCATTTGAGCTAAGGATCGATTTTGGCAGACGATAACAACAACGACAACAGCCCGGACCAGGACGGCCTCAACCTGCCCGACGGGTCTCGCGAGCCGCTCAGCCCCCAGGAGATGGACAACACCGATTATGGCCTCCTTCAGGGCGAGCGGATTCAGCCCATTGACCTCCAGCAGGAGATGCGGGAATCCTACCTGTCCTACGCACTGTCCGTGATCGTGGAGCGGGCCCTGCCTGATGTCCGCGACGGCATGAAGCCGGTTCACCGCAGGGTCATCTACGCCATGTACGACGGCGGATACCGGCCCGACCGCGGCTACAACAAGTGTTCACGCGTGGTGGGCGACGTCATGGGCAAGTACCACCCCCACGGCGATGCAGCCATCTATGACACCATCGTGCGTCTGGCCCAGTCCTGGTCCATGCGCTACCCGCTGGTGGACGGTCAGGGCAACTTCGGCTCCCCTGGCGACGATCCAGCGGCCGCCATGAGGTATACCGAGTGCCGCATGGCCCCTCTGGCCATGGAGATGGTGCGTGACATCGACAAGGACACGGTCGATTTCATCCCCAACTACGACGGCAAGACCCAGGAGCCTACGGTTCTGCCCTCCCGCTTCCCCAACCTGCTGGTCAACGGGTCGGCAGGCATCGCCGTGGGCATGGCCACCAACATTCCTCCTCACAACCTGCGCGAGGTATCCAAGGGCGTGCACTGGGCCCTGGAGCATCCCGAGGCCTCCAAGGAGGAGCTGCTCAACGCTCTGATCGCCATCATCAAGGGGCCGGACTTCCCCACAGGCGCCACCATCCTGGGCCACAAGGGCATCGAGCAGGCCTACCGGACCGGACGCGGCCTGATCACCATGCGAGCCGTGGTCAACACCGAGGAGATCCGCGGCAGGATGTGCCTGGTGGTCACCGAGCTGCCCTACCAGGTCAACCCCGACCGGCTGGCCTCCTCCATTCGCGAGGCGGTGCGCGACGGCAAGATCCAGGGCATCGCCGACATGCGTGATGAGACCTCGGGCCGTACCGGCCAGCGCCTGGTCCTGGTGCTCAAGCGCGATGCCGTGCCCAAGGTGGTTCTCAACAACCTCTACAAGCACACCCAGCTGCAGCAAACCTTCGGGGCCAACATGCTGGCCCTGGTGGACGGGGTCCCCAGGACCTTGAGTCTGGATGCCTTCATCCGCCACTGGGTGGACCACCAACTGGATGTGGTCGAGCGGCGCACCCGCTATCTGAAGCGGGAGGCCGAGGATCGCGACCACATCCTGCAGGGGTATCTGAAGGCCCTGGACATGATCGACCAGGTCATCGCCCTGATCCGCGCCTCCAAGGATGTGGAGACGGCCCGCACTGGCCTGATGGAGCTGCTGGATGTGGACGAGGTCCAGGCCGATGCCATCCTGGCCATGCAGCTGCGCCGTCTGGCCGCCCTGGAACGGCAGAAGATCCTGGACGAGCATGAGGATCTCATGCGCAAGATCGCCGACTACAACGACATTCTGGCCCACCCCGAGCGCCAGCGCACCATCGTGGGCGACGAGCTGGACGAGATCGTCGACAAGTACGGCGACGAGCGGCGCACCCGGATCGTCCCCTACTCGGGTGAGATGAACGTGGAGGACCTGATCGCTGATGAGCAGGTGGTGGTCACCGTCACCCACTCCGGCTTCGTCAAGCGGACCAAGGCCGACGAGTACCGGGCCCAGCACCGCGGCGGCAAGGGCATCCGCGGGGCCAGGCTGCGCGAGGACGATGTGGTGGACCACTTCTTCCTGACCAGCACCCACAACTGGCTGCTCTTCTTCACCAACAAGGGGCGGGTGTACCGGCTCAAGGCCTATGAGCTACCTGAGGGCTCCCGTGACTCCAAGGGACAGCATGTGGCTAATCTGCTCCAGCTGGGCCCGGGCGAGCGGATCGAACAGGTCCTTTCCCTGCATGGCTACGACGATGCCGACTATCTGGTTCTGGCCACCCGGACCGGACGGGTCAAGAAGACCCGTCTGGCCGAGTATGATTCGCCGCGCCAAGGCGGCCTGATCGCTGTGCGGCTGATGGAGCTGGGCACCGTCACCGACGAGGAGGGGCAGGAGGTGCCCCAGAGCGACGAGCTGGTGGGTGCCGCCCTCTGCAATGCCGACGATGAGATCATCCTGGTCTCCCGCAAGGGCATGAGCGTGCGCTTCCCGGCCGATGACTCCACCCTGCGGCCCATGGGACGGCAGACCGCCGGCGTCCAAGGCATGCGGTTCCGTCCCGGCGACGAACTGCTGAGCATGGACGTGATTGCCAAGGAGTCCGGGGATGATCTGCTGGTAGTCACCGACGAGGGCTTTGCCAAGCGCACCGCTCTGAGCGAGTACCGCCTGCAGGGCCGCAACGGCTACGGCGTCAAGGCCATAGCCATGGTCGAGGGCCGTGGTTCTCTGGTTGGCGCCCTGGTGGTGAACGAGGACGATCAGATCATGGCCATCATGAAGTCCGGCAAGGTCATCCGCTCCGATGTGGCCGAGGTCAAGCGGACCGGCCGCAACACCCAGGGGGTCACCCTGGCCAAGCCCGACAAGGGCGATGAAATTCTCTCCATCGCCCGCAATGCCGAGCGTGACGATCAGGAGGAGAGTAGCGGTCAGGTTGACGTGGCTCCTGCCGCTCCCCTGGCGGCCAAGGATCAGCCCATCGCCACCACCGGAACCGGCGACGGCCAAGGTCTGGCCCAAGAGGACTGAGCAGATCCGCTACCAGTCTGACAAGACTGGTAGCCTCGTAAGAAGTCGTCCAGGTCCTGCGGCGGTGTGCGCGGACTGATGAATGCAAGGATCAAGGAGTGCCGATGAGCCAGGATGATCAAAAGCAGGCCAAGGCCGGTACCGGTAAGAAGGGTACAGCAAAACCCAAAACCGGCAAGACCAAGGCTGATGAATCCAAAAAGGGCGAGTCCCGCCAACCCTCATCGGCCACTCCCCCGGCTTCTGCTGCCGGCAGGACGGCATCAGGGCGTTCCGCAAGAACCACAGCTTCGGCTGCCGCTCCGGTCAAAGCCCCTTCGACAACGCGTCCTCACGTGCCTCGGGCCCGGCGCATGCAGCTGTCCTTGACCCGGCTGGAACCTTGGTCGGTGGCCAAGGTCACCTTCCTACTATCCATCGCCGGGGCCATCATTCAGGTGGTGGCCGCCGCCCTGCTCTGGATTCTGCTCAACGCTATGGGACTCTTTGACAACCTGACCCAGGTCATCTCCAAGACAGGCCTAGATGCGGGTGGCTTCGACCTGGGCCAGGTGCTGAGCTTGGGGACGGTCCTGAGTTCGGTGACCATTTTCTCCATCTTCGAGATTGTCTTAGTAGTGGCTCTGGTTACCATTTTCGCCTTTCTCTACAACCTGGTCAGCTCCCTGGTTGGCGGCATCCACGTAACCCTGGGCGACGACTGAGCTCTTCGTCGGCGCAGTCAATCGGTCGATAGGCTTAAGCGCGATTTAGACTGGAATTGTGCTCTCGACATACCTGGACTACTTCAGCGGCTCCTTCGGCATATCTTTGGTCTTTTGGCCCCTGGCCTCGCTGATCCTGACCCTGCCCATCCTTGCCCTGATCTACAACCGCTATCACCGGCTCCGGCTGACAGCAGCCATGGCGGCCTACCTGACCGTCTTGTACCTGCTGGCCTTGGTCTTCTTCACCCTCTGGCCCATGCCCGACGACCGAGCCGCCTTCTGCGCCACCCATCATCTGACCCCCCAGCTCAATCCCATGCAGTTCCTGGCCGACCTGAGCACAGGCGGGCGGATGGCCATGCTGCAGATCCTGCTCAATGTGGCCTTCTTCCTGCCTCTGGGCTTCATCATGGGGCGGGTCTTCCGCTGGCGCTTCATCCTGGCCCTGCCGGTTGCCTTCCTGGTCTCCCTCTTCATCGAAACGGCCCAGCTGACCGGGGTTTTCGGCATCGTGGGCTGCGCCTACCGTCTCTTCGATGTGGACGACCTGATCTGGAACACTTCAGGCGCCATAATCGGCTACCTGGTGGCCATGGTGGCCAACAAGCTCGTTCCCACCCGTCAGGCCGACGCTGCCCAGCTGGTCACCAACCCGGGGTTCATACATCGTGCCGTCTCCCTGGCTCTGGATCTGCTTTTGGCCACCATTCTGTCCATGTCCCTGGGGATGGGCGTGACCTATGCGGTCCATCGCCTGGGCGTCTATCAGCTGGATGGTCACTATCGCTTTGGCGGATTGCTGATCGCCCCATCCGCTCTGGATGTGTTCGGGACCGTGGTTGATCTGGGCATGCTGCTGATCTTTGAACTGCTCATACCCCTGCCCCGCCGGGGACGGACGCTGGGCGCCACCTTCACCCACATGACCGTCGAAACCAAGCAGCGGCATGGCTGGTCCCGTTTCTTCTTCTATCTGTTCAGGACTGCAGTCATCCTGGCTGTCTTCGGCCCTTGGACCGGCAGGGTTCAGACTGCGACGCGCATCCTGGCCCTGCTCCTGCTGGTCTTCTACCTGATCAAGCGGCAGATGCCCTATGACCTCTTGCCTGGGGCAGCCTACCGGGAGGAGGACACAGGTGCAGAGGAATTCGCCGACGACCGGCGTGGGTGAAGCCTGACCTCGGATAGGATGATGGCGGCGAAGATGATGGCGAAGCCCAACAGATGGGTGGCCGTCAGCTCCTCGTGCAGGACCAGGACCGAGACCAGCATGCCGAACAGGCTCTCCGAGCACAGGATCAGCGAACCCTGGGCGGCGGGGACCCTGGAGAAGGCGATGTTCTGGAAGTTCTGGGCCATCAGGGTCGAGATCAGCGTCAGATAAATCATGGAGCCCAGGGTCGAGGGCGTGAAGTCGGCCGCAGTGGGCAAGGGATCGAAGATCAGCGCGCAGATCAGGAAGAGGATACCGCCGAAGAGGAGCTCCAGGTAGGTCAGCGTAGGGGCGTCGAACTTCTTGGTCAGAAACCCGGTGATCACCAGGTTGACCCCGTAGAGCAGGGCACCGGCCAGAGTCAGCAGGTCGCCAGTGCTCAGAGCCAGCCCCTGTCCTCCGCCGTGGGCCGGCAGCGAGATCAGCGCCACGCCCAGGATGCAGATGGCGGCTGCGGCGAAGTGCCGCAGGGCAGGCCGTCGGCGGGCCATGATCCAGACCAGGAAGGGCACAAAGATGCAGTAGGTGGCCGTCAGGAAGGAGTTGCGGCCCGGAGCGATGGTGGTCAGCCCCATCATCTGCAGGCTGAAGGCCGCCCAGTAACTGACCCCCAGGATCAGCCCCGGTACCAGGGTATGTATGGCCCCGGTTCTGCGCAGTCGGGGCAGCAAAAAGGGCGTCATGATCACGATGGCGCAGAGGATGCGAATGCCCATCAGCCAGCGCACGGTCAGAGTCTCCATGGCAACCTTTTCGAAGGTGTATCCGGCTCCCCAGGCGGCCGCGGCCATCAGCAGCATCAGACGAGCCAGCCAGGTGGACGGTTTCCAAGACGAAGAGGGTGCGAAGGTAGACATGTTTCGACTCTAATCGTTCCCGTCCACAAGTGAGAATTCATTCGCAAGGTAAAAAATGAGCAGTTCAAACTTATTTGCTTTTTCAAACCAACCCTCCTGCTTGTTAGCGTTCGGCTTCGGACAAGTGGGGTCTGCCATGCGGACATCTCCGATATCATTGAAGAACGGTGATAACGGCGGCCATGGGTCCTTGGCCGACGGGGTAAGGAGTGTGTGCCAGGATGATCAGAATCGCAGTGGTGGATGATGATTCCATCAGCTGTCGGACCATGGTCAATTACCTGAGCCGTTACCGCAAGGAACGTCAGGAAGAACTGACGGTCAGCGTCTTCACCGATGGCAAGGCTTTTGCGGACGGCTATCGACCCGTGTATGACATCCTCCTTCTGGACATTCAGATGACCCCCATGGACGGAATCGAAGTGGCCCGCCGGGTACGCGATCATGACGAGTCGGTGGTCATCGTCTTCATCACCTCAGCCCCCCAGTACGCCATCAACGGCTATGAGGTGGGTGCTCTCTCCTACCTGCTCAAGCCCCTGCCCTGGTTCGCCTTCTCCCAGGAATTGGATCGGTCCATCGCCCAGGTGCGCAGGCGCGTGGATCTGTCCATCCTGATCACCGAGGGTGCCCGATCCACCCGGATCCCCCTCAAGGACATCGTCTTCATCGAATCCGTCCGCCACAGCAGCGTCATTCACACCTTGGATTCCTCACTGACTACGAACAGCACGCTGAAAAACCTGGAGGGCCAGCTGGAACAGCGAGGTTTCTTCCGTTCCAACTCCTGCTACCTGGTCAATCTGGCCCATGTGACGGGCATGGAGGACCAGGACTGCATCATGTCTACCGGTCAGCGGCTACGGGTCAGCCGACCCCGTAAGAAGGGCTTCATGACGGCTTTGACCGCCTATGTGGCAGGTCGGCCATGACCAGCACCCACATCCTCAACGCCCTGCCCGACATCCCCCGGCTCTATACGGGCATCAGCGAGTGGCTGGGTTGCTTGGTCTATCTGCTGGCCATCGGCGTGCGGACCTCACGCCTGAGAATGACGGTTGTGCTTCTGCCTGGTCTGGCCGTGCTCATCGGGGTCCAATACTGGGCCGGCACCCTGCCTATCGCCTTTTGGATCATCAGCATGTGTCTGGCCGTGGCCTGTATGTATGCCATCATCATGCTGGCTTCGGGGTTGCGGCCGTTGGATGGAGCCTATCTGCTGGCCCGTGCCTTCGTCCTGGCCGAGCTGGTTGCCTCCCTGCACTGGCAGCTGGACTCCTTCATGCGTCCTTCCAGCCACAGCCTGTACGACCCGGCCTCCTTGATTCTGCTGGTGCTGATCTACGGGGGCGTAGGGCTGCTGGCCTGGGTGGCGGAACGGCGCAACTTCGCTAATGCCCAGCCTTCTGTGCCAGGACGCAGCGTCTTCATGGCTGCAGTCATCGCTGTGGTTACTTTCGCCATGTCCAACCTGAGTTTCGTCTCCACCAACACCCCCTTCTCCGGTCGGGTCGGCCTGGAGGTCTTCTACATCCGCACGCTGGTGGATCTGTGCGGCTTCGCCATGCTCTATGCCCAGCAGGAACAGCTGCGGGAGAGCCATACCAGCGCCGAGCTGGCCTCCATCAACGCCCGGGCTTACAGCCAGCATCGGGAGTACATACGATCCAAGGAAAATCTGGAGGCCATGGGCAGGCTCGCCCACGACCTCAAGCATCAGATCGCCGCCTTGCGCTCGCAGATGGACCCTGAGCGCAAGTCCCAGGATTTCGAAGAGCTGGAGGCTGCGGTCGGGCGGTACGGGTCGCAGCAGCACACCGGCAACCCCATCCTGGACGTGGTCATGTCAACCAAGGAGCGCATCTGCTCCGAAGAGGGGATCACCCTGACCATGGTGGCCGAGGGCTCCCTCTTGGAGGGGATGTCGCCCATGGATGTCTCCACCCTCTTCGGCAACGCCTTGGACAATGCCATTGAGGCTTTGAGGAAGGTTGAGGAACCCGACCGCCGCCTGATCAAGGTGGCCCTGTATGCCCGGGGACAATTCGTGGTGATTCGCATTGAAAACTACTTCGCATCGCCCCTGAATTGGAAAGGCAATGGCGAGCTGGCCACCACCAAGACCAGGACTGAGGATGGCCTGCATGGCTACGGGGTCAAGTCCATTCGGCACATAGCCCACCGCTATCAGGGCGAGATGACCCTGCGAACCGAACATCACTGGTTCAGCCTCTGTGTACTCCTGCCGCGGGTGGGCGATCAGTTGAAGCCCATGGCGGCTTCGGCGGCCTTATAGCCTAGACGGATGGCCAAGCGACCGGGCCTGCCCGGCATGTTGATCATCCTGCAGAGCAGGGTGGAGCGCACGTCGGAGGCGATGACGGGGGAGCGGTGCTCCAGCCTTCGCCAGAGCATGTCCTTGTTTCGGTAGTTGCTGGGCTTGCGAGAGAGAATCAGGAAGACCGAGGTCACCACGCAGTTAATGGACAGATAGTGGATCATATAACGATAAAGTCCACGGGGAACCGTCCCTGGTTCAGGCGTGGAGTCAGCCATGAGCCCGTTGACCAGCAGCAGTTGTGAAACTCGGGCGATCATGATCGAGGTCTGCACTGACTGGCCCTGACGGCCGGTGTGGTAACGGTAGAAATCCGTGTCCAGGTAGAGCAGGGTGCGCACCCAGGGCAGGGGCTGATAGGAGTAGATGAAGTCCACGTAGTAGGTGTGCTCGGGCAGGCGGGTGTGGGCCTGGCGGAGCACCTCGGTGCGCAGGATCAGGGCATGCATGATCATGTACTGGGCCAGCCCGAACCGCCGCAGATGGTTCCAGTCCAGCACCCGTCCCGGGTCCATGACGCTGCGGAAGTTGATGACCCGCTTGTGCTTGCGGCCTTCCTTTTCATAGACATAGTTGGTGACCACCATGTCCACCGGATTCGAACGTCGCGACTGGTTGCGCAGTTGGTCCAGAACCAGACTCAGGGAGGTCGGATCCACCCAGTCGTCGGCATCGACCACCTTGATATAACTGCCCCGGGCGGCTGCCAGACCCGTGTTGACCGCGCCGCCGTGGCCCTTGTTGGTCTGGCTGATCAGGCGGACAGTGTGCGGGTGGCGTGCCTGGTATGACTTCACCACCTGCGCTGTGGCATCGGTGGATCCGTCGTCGACCACGATGACCTCCAGATCGTCCCCCTCCCGGCTCAGGAGCGAATCCAGGCAGGTCGGCAGATGCTGGGCCATGTTGTAGGCGGGGACGATGAAGGTGAGAACGGGCGGGCTCGTGGAGGCCGGTCGGTCAGCTGTCATGAACGATCACTTCGCAAAAGAATGGGTCGGCGGGGTTGCCGGCGGGGTTGCCGTAATCCCGTCGGCGGCCGTTGTATGCGACCACTGTACATGATGGGTTTGAGGAAAAGGCCCCGCCCCTCTGGCTGCCGATGCATGCCGGTTCATTGACAGCCGGGGGAGTGGGGCCGGAATTTTACTGGGCGCTCGCCTCTGATTCGGTGGGCTCCTGACGGAAAATGACCTTGAAGATGGGGAAGAAGACCCAGAAGGAGATGGCCGAGTTGATGATCATAGTGACCAGATCAGCAATGGTGGTCCCCAGGCTACCCCAGTTCAGGGTGTGCTGGAAGAAGCCGTAGATGGGGTCCTTGTACCAGCCCTGCAGCGCCGCCGCGATGATGGTGATGATCACGTAGGCCACCAGGTACCAGAAGGCCGCTTTCCAGACCGAGGAGTTGGACTTGAAGGTGATGTTGCGCTGGAGGAAGAAATTGATGATCTGGGCGATCAGCAGGGTGATCTCCACCGCAAGGAAGTAGGCCAGGCCGCCCCCGCCGCCGTGGCCGATGGACCCGGCTGCGTAGTCGAACAGGTAGTAGGGCTTGCCGCCGACGGTCCCCATGCGCCAGATCTGGAAGTTGGTGCCCACCAGGGAGGTGCCGTTGAAGATGGCCTTGAGCACGGGCATGAGCACCAGCTGCAGGACAGTGACCCCGTTGGACAGGATGAAGAAGACGATGAACTGGGCCAGGGTGGTGTGCCGGCCGCTGAACCGCCGCCACCAGCGGACGATCGCCCACTGCGAGGCCGTTGTCGTCTTCCCCTGGGCCGGCTGTCCGGCCTGCTGGCTGTGCTGATCACTCATGATTGAGCTCCTTTCCGGTCCTGCGGTTGGCAGCCATGTTCCTGAAGAATCCAGCGATGAATCCGCCCAGCCCCCTCCATAGGTGGCCGTTGGGAATGCGGACGATGGCCTCGACCATGGCCGTGTCGATCAGCCCGTTGGTCATCTTGGCCATGGCCCTGGGGGGCATGTTGAGCAGGAAGAGGGTGTTCAGGTCGGGGTTGCCGGTCTTGGCTTCGTGGCGGCTCTCGCTCTTGGCCAGGAAGTTGGCCACGAACCTGGCCAAGGCGCTTCTTGAGTCCTTCCAGGATGAGAGCGGATCGTTGACACCGAAGGTGCTGACGGCGCCCTGTCGGACCACCGGGTGGCCGAAGAGGGCCGTCACAGCGGCATCGTCGACCTCCTTGACCCGGCCAGTCAGGTAGGCACCCAAGGCAGGGTCGGGACTCTGCGGGTCGACGGTGCCCTGGACGCTTAGGTGTCCGCTTAGCTCCATCGTGCGCGCGTCGGACCCGATCATGATGGTCCAGTCGCCGGACTCGACCTGCCAGGAGTTGCTGACCGAATCGAAGTGCCGGAAGGTCGTCTGATCAAAGTCGATGCGGACTTTGGTTGACTGGCCGGCCTCCAGGCTGACCTTCTTGAAGCCTTTCAGCTCGCGGACCGGTCTGAGCACGCCGCCCTTGGGCGCCTGGACGTAGAGCTGGGGAACGGTGGCTCCCTGCCTGTCCGAATCATTGGTCAGGGTGAAGGTGACTCCCTTGTCGTCCACGGTCAGATCGGCGTAGGTGAAGTGCGCATAAGACAGGCCGTATCCGAAGGGGAAGCGCTCCTCTACGTCGGCGGTCAGGTAGTAGCGGTAGCCGACGAAGGGACCCTCCCGGTAGATCGACTCGTGGGCAGGGTCGGGGTACCAGTCGGCGCTGGGGCAGTCGGCATAGGACTTGGGCCAGGTTTCCGCCAAGTGGCCGGAGGGGTTGACCCGGCCCGTCAGGATGTTCAGGGTGGCTGAGGCTCCAGCCTGCCCGGACAGACCTATGTAGAGGACGGCATCGCACTGGTCGATCCAGTCGGTGGTGACGGGGGAGCCCGCCACCAGGACGACCACCAGGGGCTTGTCCGTCGCACCAAGGGCCTTGATCAGGTCGACCTGGTTGCTGGGAATGTCCATGTGGGAGCGGTCCAGCCCCTCGGATTCGCTGCGTTCATCCAGGCCCACGCAGGCGACAATCACGTCAGCCTGGCCAGCCGCAGCCACGGCTTGGTCGATCAAAGACCGGTTCTTCTCGCCATGCCGTTCGTAGCCCTGGCTGTAGGAGACCAGCTCCAGGCCGTCGCCGTTGCCCTGCCTGAGCAGGTCCAGCATGCTCTCCTGCTTGGCTGCGTTGACCTTTGAGGATCCGGATCCTTGGAACCTTGCGGTTTTGGCCATATCCCCGACCAGGGCGACCCGGGTGCCGGCGGCCAGTGGCAGGCGTCCCTCCCGGTTGACCAGAAGGACGGCGGATCCCTCGGCGATGCTCCGTGCCACCTGATGGTGGTCCCGTATCTGGTCTGCGGTCAGGTTCCCATCGGGGTCCATGTCAGAGTGGTAGGTCAGCTTGGCCAGCCGTGCCACCTCTTCGGCCCGGGCGTTCAGGTCGGCCTCGTCCAGGCGGCCCTCCTGCACGGCCTTGGCGACCTGTCGGACGGAGTCATATCCGGCCTGGGGCATCTCCAGGGAGGAGCCATTGGCGGCTGCGGCGACCGCGCTGTTGGAGCCGCCCCAATCCGAGACCACCATGCCGTCGAAGCCCCACTCCTTGCGCAGGATGTCCTTGAGCAGGTGGGGATTTTCGTTGGCATAGGTGCCGTTGACCATGTTGTATGAGGTCATGATGGCCCAGGGGTGGGCCTGGCGCACAGCAATCTCGAATCCGGTCAGATAGAGTTCGCGCATGGTGCGCTCGTCCACCACGGAGTCGGATGCCTGGCGGCGCAGCTCCTGGCTGTTCATGGCGAAGTGCTTGGGGGTGGCGGCCACGCCCTGGGACTGGATGCCCTCGATCAGGCCTGCAGCCATGTGACCGGCCACCTGGGGGTCTTCGGAATAGTATTCAAAGTTTCTGCCGCACAGGGGATTGCGCTTGATGTTCATGCCCGGACCCAGGACCATGTTGACGCCCAGGCTCCTGGCCTCGTTGCCCAGCGCCTGGCCCATGGTCTTGGCCAGCTCCGGGTCCCATGAGCAGGCCACCGTGCCGGCTGTGGGGAAGCAGGTGGCGGGCTTGGACTTGCCCATGCCCAGGTTGTCCCCTGATCCGGTCTGGCGGCGCAGACCGTGCGGGCCGTCGCTCAGAACCATGCTCGGGATGCCCGCCCTCTTCAAGGCACGGGTCGCCCAGGTGGATTTTCCGGAGAGCAGCGATGCCCGTTCCAGAACTGTCAGATCCTTGACTTCCATAGTGTTCCCTCTCTGTGACGGGGGCCGATCCTGCTGCGGGAACCCTCGTTGCTTCCACAATCGACCTCGGACTGGTACTGAATTTCATTATTCCCCGACTGCCGAGGCCTGCTCGGGCGGGTTGCATAACCTGTTGTTTTCCCGGTATGAATGTTGCCTGGGCATCAACGGGGGTGTCGATCCGTTCCTCGGCGGACGGTGCATAGGTCGTCCGCCGAGGAGCAGATCAACAGAGATGGAGGATCAGGCCGTCGGCCCTTGGTCGGAGCTGTCCTCGGACGGCGTGGTCTCCATGCTGGCCGGATCCTGGGCGCGGGTCTGCCGGGCGTCGTCCGCCAGATCGCTCAGGGTGCCCACGTCGACAGCGCTGCGCCGTGCCTTGAACCTTCTGAAGGCCAGGTACTCCAGGGCCAGGAAGATCAGGGCCAGCACAACCAGTGCCACATAGAGGGCGATCTGCCAGGCCGGGGTCTGCACCTTGGGGTCGCCATTGGCGTACTTGTAGCCGTGCACGACCGTATAGAGGATGTTGTGGCTGGCCTGGCGCATGGCCTTGACCGAGGTGGCGCTCTTGTCCTTGACATGGTTGGTCACCTCGGTGGTGGCCAGCATGGCGTCGTTCCCGTTGCGGATCAACTGGTCGGCGTTCTGGTAACCATAGACGCCGAAGTAGTCGGTCAGCACCATGCCGCGGAAGCCCCACTCACCGCGCAGCACATCCTGCATCAGCGGCGCATAGGCGGCCACGTAGGTGGTGCCGATGTAGTTGAAGGAGCTCATGGCAGCCTGGGCGCCGCCCTTGACTACAGCAGCCTGGAATGGCTTCAGGTAGATCTCGCGGATGGTCTGCTCGTTGGCCCAGGTGGCCAGCATGTTGGTACGGTTGGTCTCCTGGTCGTTCATGGCGAAGTGCTTCATGAAGGAGTAGACGCCCTTGGACCTGGCTGCCGCGACCTCGTTGGATCCCATGACCGCATTGATTTCGGGGTCTTCGGAGAAGTACTCGAAGTTGCGTCCGGAGAAGGCGCTGCGGTGGATGTTGAAGGCCGGCGCATACCAGCCGGAGACATCCATGTCATGGGCCATGGTGCCGATCATCTCGCCGTAGCGGGTGGCCAGACCGGGGTTCCAGGTGCAGGCCAGGGAGGTGGATGAGGGGAAGCCCAGGGAGCCAACCTTGGTGAAGTTGTTGTTCAGGGCGGCGGGGCCATCGGCGTCGGTGAGCTCGATCTTGCCGATGCCCTTGACGGCCTGGGTACCATAGCCGCTCATGGCGATCAAGCTGTCCATATCCTTGACGCTGAGCTGGTCCAGCAGCTTGTCCCACATGGGGTCGTCGTACTTCTTGTCACGCAGCTGGTAGAGCTTGACGTTGTTCTTGGCGCCTGTCGTGGGCATCTTGTCGCTGTCTTTGTCGAACTTCTTGGGGTCGTAGTTGCTGTTGTTGTAGAAGTGGGCCTTGGCCTCCTCGGGCATCTCGGTGCTCTTGGGCGCCGCCACGGCATCCTCATAGTTGGCGAAGTGGTTGGCCCGGGACAGATAGGTCACCGTGCCCTTGGCATCGTCGAACCTGTTGGTGGCCGCGACCTTGTCGACGGAGCGGGGATTGCTCTTGTCATAGGTGACCGTATGGGCGATGTTGACCGTGTCGGACTGGATCGGACGATGGGAGTCGGAACGAATGGAGATGCCGTAGTCGCCCTGGTCCAGCACGTAGGCCTTGGCATGGTCGGCATCATAGGAGGCCATGTCCTCGTCCTTGAAGCTCACAGGGATGGTCTGGCTCTTGCCGGGATCCAGGATCCTGGTCTTCTTGAAGGAGATCAGGTTGGCGCTGGCCTTCTCTACGCCCCCGTCGATATAGGGGGGATCGAAGTAGGTCTGGACCGTGTCGCGGCCGGCCTTGGCGCCGGTGTTGGTGACGGTCACATCAAAGGAGATCTTCCCGTCAGCATGATGGATCGGTCCCATCTTCTGGCTGAAGGTGGTGTACGACAGGCCGTATCCGAAGGGGTACTGGACCATCTGGTCGTAGTTGATCAGGCCTTCCTTGGCTGCAGTCTCCCAGAAGCGGTAGCCCACGTAAATGCCCTCGTTGTAGTCCACGAAGGTGGGCGTACTGGTTTCGGGCTTGCCGGTGAACCCGGTGAAGGTGGCCTTGTGGTCGTCCATATTGGTGTAGGTGAATGAGCCGAAGTTGTTGTAGGTCGGCGTCTTGGTCAGGTCGCGCACGAAGGTGTCGGAGGTCTTGCCCGAGGGGTTGACCTTGCCTTTCAGGACCTCGCCCAGGGCGGTGAAGCCGGCCTGGCCCGGGGGCGGGCACCAGAGGACGGACTTGATCTGCGGGTATTGACCCACGAAGTTCAGGTTGAAGGTGTTGGCGCCGTTGTAGACCAGAACCACCTTGTCGAAGGAGCTGGTGACCTTGGCGATCATGTCGCTCTCGGGCTTGGACAGCTCCAAGAAGCTCTGGCCCTGCTTGAAGTCCGGGTTGGCCTTGTCGTTGTCGTGATAGGTGATGTCCTTGGCCTTCATGTCCTTCGGCAGGTCGGCGCCCTCGCCGCCCACTCGGCCGATGACCACCACGGCGGTGTCGGAGAACTGCTTGGCATCATCCATGAGCTTGCTGGTGTACTTGTCGGCCGTGGGTTCGGGCAGGGTCCAGTCCTGGGCGAACATCTCGACCTTGGGACGGTCCGCGCGGTACTTGGTATAGAAGTCGCTCAGCTCCTTGTTGGTCTTCAGACCGGCTGAGGAGATGCCGTCAAGCAGACTGGTGGTGGGGTTGTCTGCCGACATGGAGCCGGAGCCTGTGCCGCCGTAGACGGGGTTGGTCGAGGCCCAGCCGAAGACGTTGACCTTGTCGGACTTCAGGGGGAGCGTGCCATCCGAATTCTGCAGCATGGTGACGGACTCACGCTGGATGTCCTTGGCCAGGTTCCGGGCTGCGGTAACGGTCGCCGGCTGCAGCTCGTGCTTGCTGGTGGACTTGGTGATCAGGTTGGACAAGGGTCCCAGGAGCATGGTCGCCAGGGCTGCGACGACAGCCACGAAGGCCACCAGCCAGGACTGGGAGTGAATCATTTTTCGGTTGGCTACGTTTTTGACGGTGTGCTTGTTCACGGCGATCGTGATCAGCAGGGCCAGTACCAGAAAGACGCCGATGACCACCAGCTGGGGTATCAGCGACTTGAGTACGGCGACCACATCGCTCAGATTGACACTGAACATGTTCGCTACTTTCCTCTGTTCTCTGCCGAAGCTTCACCCGGTCACAACTATGGACCGGTCACGCAGCAGACGGAGCATTTGAACTGTGGTCCGCCTCCTGGGTGGGCGAGCGACCTTCAGCTGCATCGACACGCCTTTATGCCACGGTTTCAGTTAATCATTTACGACGTGTTTCTGTGGCAGCACATGCGCGAACTGTCGAATTCGCCGCATAACCTGTGCGGGAATCCAATAGGCTCAAGGCAAAGAGGGCTTCTTGATCTGTTACAGCATGTATTTATCTGTCGATCCTGAAACGGATTCAACCGAGATCAGGTTCCTTCTGGCAATAATCGTATTGCTGATTTGTCCATCCTGAAGTATCGGTATATAGTGTTCTACAGAAGTACAAGGTTGTACTAATGTACTTCAATAATTAAGCTATATGATGTCTGACAGAGGAAACAACGTTGTATTTATTGTTCTTCTGTGGAGCGTAAAGGACGGTTGGAAGAGTGGAAGTACTGAACTCCGGGAAAAACGGTTGGACTCAACTGGTTATCGAAGATCGCGATCCTATCGGTTCAGTTAACAACCGATTGTTCGGCTCCTTTGTGGAGCACCTGGGCAGATGCGTCTATACAGGTATCTACGAACCTGGCCACCCTTCTGCAGATGATGACGGATATCGTTCCGATGTCATGGAGCTGGTCAAGGAGCTGGGTGTGACAACCATCCGGTATCCAGGCGGTAATTTTGTTTCAGGGTATAGGTGGCGCGATGGCATAGGCGATCCGAGTCAACGCCCGCGAAGGCTCGATCTTGCTTGGCACTCTACAGAGACTAATGAATTCGGACTGCATGAAATGGTCAAGTGGTTGGCTAAACTGGGCGGAAACGAGCTGATGGAAGCAGTCAACCTAGGCACTCAGGGTACCCAGGAGGCTTTGGATCTGCTGGAGTATGCCAATATCCCTTCTGGTACGGCATTATCTGAACTGCGTAGGGCCAATGGTAGCGATGCGCCATTTGGCATTCGCATGTGGTGCCTGGGCAACGAAATGGATGGACCCTGGCAACTGGGGCATCGGAAGGCCCATGAATATGCCCGGATAGCTGCCATTACAGCTGCTGGGATGCGTCAGATAGATCCCGACATTGAGTTGGCTGTCTGTGGGTCTTCAAGCCACTCGATGCCGACCTTCGGAAGCTGGGAACGGACTGTGCTGGAAGAGACCTACGAGAACATCAATTTCATTTCTGCTCATGCCTACTACCAGCCCGTAAACAACGATATGGCCAGTTTCCTGGCTTCAGGCAACGATATGGATGGTTTCATCAAGGATGTGGGATCCATCATCGATGCGACCAAGGCTCAGCTGAAGAGCAAACACGATGTATTCATCTCCTTCGACGAATGGAATATCTGGTATCAGGATGCTGAACAGTCGCAGACGCCGACGGGGATCGACAACTGGCCGATTGCCCCGCACCTCCTTGAGGACGTTTACACAGTTGCCGATGCAGTTGCGTTTGGCGATCTGCTTATCACCCTGTTGCGTAATGCAGACCGTGTTCATTCAGCATCATTAGCACAATTGGTAAACGTCATAGCACCAATCATGACCGCTCCGGGAGGCGGAGCTTGGAGGCAGACGACCTTCTATCCGTTTTCCCAAGCCGCTCATCTTTCAAAGGGTGGCACGGTGGTTCGCAGTCTATTGACTGGCTCCCACCACCAGACTGATAGATATGGGGAGGTCAGTGACATCAACGCAGTCCCGGTCTTGTGCGCCGATGGTTCCCTAGCCGTATTTGCAGTGAACCGTTCTCTGGACAGGTCCAATACGCTCACTCTGGATATCGGGTCGAATGGGTCATACAAGACAGTCGGCATGACCACCCTTCATGAGGAGGACTACATGCTGGCCAATACCCGGGATGCTCCCAACCAAGTGTTTCCCAGGAGGAACAAACAGGTCGAATTCCTGCCGGAACAGAACAAGGTTGTAGCAGAACTCGCTCCTGTGTCATGGAACGTCATTCACATCAGCTGATTGCTTGATTAAGCCGGATCGGCATCGCTGAAGACGCATGGAAGGAGGGAATAGATGACGGGGCCGTGCTGGAGCTGGTGCCCGGATATTGACTCGATGTAACTCAATCAATCATGAAGAAGGTAATGAAATGAAGAAATCAATGAAGATTGCTTCAGCTTGTGCAGCTTGTCTGGCCTTGCTGTTGACTGGTGCTTGTGGCTCATCTGGTTCATCAGCCGGCGACGCGGGTAAAGGTCAGGCAGTTCACAGTGATGCCAAAGCTAATGACAACGCCAAGTGCCAGAACACCATCAAGAAGCCGGGTGTGGAGAAGGTGACGGTCTGGGCCTGGTATCCAGCAATTGAAAAAATGGTCGATAGATTCAATGAAGTTCACGATGATGTTCAGGTCTGCTGGACGCGTGCAGGTTCCGGGCAGACGCAATATCAGAAAATCACGACTGCTATCAAGGCCAAGTCAGGACTGGCTGATGTAGTCCAGATTGAATACGACGTTCTCGGACAATATGTTTCGGGAGTGGAAAAGCACTTGGTAGATCTTTCCCAGTTCGGGGCGGAAAAGGTAAAGAACGAATATACGCCTGGAGCCTGGAACTCAGTGAGTCTGGGCGGCGGCAAGTCCGTATATGCCATTCCTGTTGATCAGGGCCCGCTCATCATGATCTACAGAAAGGATATATTCGACAAGTACGGGGTAAAAGTGCCTACGACTTGGGATGAATATGAACAGGCCGGCAAGGAGCTGCGCGAAAAGGGCTTCACAGGTCATATTGGGAATTATGAGCCTAGTGGCAATGGATCCAACGTAACCTTGATGGCGCAGGCCGGCGGCAAGGTCTACCACTATTCTGCCTCCTCACCTGACAAGGTCGGTATTGATTTCACCTCCAAGCCTGCTCAAAAAGTTATGGAGTATTGGCAGCGCTTGGCCAAGGAAGGAGTCGTTACCACCGATGATGCCTATACGGCTGAATGGTACAAGAAAATAGTCGATGGTTCATGGGCCACAGCTGTTTGCGCTTCTTGGTTGGTCGGCTCACTTCGGGGCGTCAGCGGAGCTGATACAACGGCAGACTGGAAGGTTGCTAAGGCCCCTGTTTGGGATTCATCAACACCAGCTGTCAATTTTGGCGGTTCTTCGCTTGCTGTGACGGATCAGGCTAAGCACACCGAGATGGCCGCCAAGGTCGCTATGGAATTATTCAAGGACGATCAGGTACAGCACACGGCTATTACCGATAGTGGCCTTTTCCCCACCTGGACCAAGGTTCTCAACTCGGAATCCTTCAAGAACATGACGGATCCATTCTATGGTGATCAGAAAATCAATGAGATTATTGCCCCGGTTGCCTTGGGATACAAGGGTTATGAGTTCCTTCCCTTCCAGCCCTATGCCTATGACGAGCAGACCAAGACCTTCACCAAAATCGTCCGCGATAATGCCGATGTTTCTGCTTCGTTAGGCACTCTGAACAAGAGCCTTTCCGACTATGCGCGTCAGCAAGGGTTCACGGTTCAATGATTGAAATAGTGCGGGCTCGGATTTCTAGGGCCCGCACTGGGAGGTACAGCAATGTCAACTATGCGAAAGCGGTCAGGCACTGAGGGGAAAGGCACAAAACGAGGCAGAGAGAATGCTTGGGGTTGGTTCTTCACTGCTCCATTTGGTCTTGTTTTCCTGCTTTTCCTGGTGATACCGCTCATCTATGCAGGGTATATTTCACTATTCTCGTATACACAGCTGAAGGGCACGGTCTTTGCTGGGTTGAGCAACTATGTACGTGCGTTCTCTGACCCCATTTTCCTATCGGGTATGTGGAGAGTGGTCTTATACGCAGTGGTCATGGTCCCTATTCAGTTGGGATTTGCCCTCCTCCTGGCTTTGGTGTTAGACACCATGACCAATAGGTTCGCTTCCTTTTCCCGTTTGATCTTTTTCCTTCCCTACGCCATACCCGTGGTGATCGGCGCTTTGATGTGGGGATTCCTCTACTCGAAACAGATGGGACCATTTACTTCAATATTTGGTCTCTTCGGTATGCAGCCCCCTGGATTCTTGAAGCCTGGTGGGATATTCGGTTCCTTGGTCAACATAGTGACTTGGCAGTGGACTGGTTATTATATGGTCATCCTGTATTCCGCCCTCCAGTCGGTTCCTCCGGAACTATATGAATCAGCCAGGATCGACGGGGCCTCAGAGGTGCAGATTGCTCTGAAGATCAAGACTCCTATGATTTCAAGTTCTCTGGTTATGGTGACGGTGTTCGCCCTGATAGGAACTCTACAGTTTTATACGGAACCGATGATTCTGCGCAATAACGTCCCATCGGTGATTCAGCCTGAATATACGCCGAACATGTATGCCCAGGCTCTGGCATTCAATTACAACCAGCTGAATTACTCTGCGACGATCTCTTTCGCTCTGGGATTGCTCGTGGTGGCGTTCAGCGTCGTCTTCATGAGACTGACCCGCAATCAGTCTGGGTTGGAGGGCTGAGTTATGTCGACTCGAAATGGCAATTACGGCGCTGCTGCCGGGAAGAAAATACAGACATCGCATACCCTGGCCTATGTTCTGCTGGCCATCTGCCTGGTGTATTTCCTGTTCCCTGTCTGGTGGCTGATTGTCGCCGCCACAAAGAGTAACGCCGGCCTCTTCTCCGGAGCACACGGCGCCATGTGGTTTGACAATGACTTTTCGCTCTGGAGCAATATTCGTCAGTTGACCACCTATGAGGGTGGAATTTACTGGCACTGGCTTGTCAACTCGTTTTTGTATGCCATCGTCGGTGGGATCGGTGCTACGGCCATCTCGGTGATGGCGGGGTATGGATTCGCCAAATTCAGGTTCAGAGGCCGAAACCTATACTTCAATATAGTGCTGGGCGCTCTGATGATTCCGACCACGGCCCTGGTAATTCCGACCTTCATCCTGATGTCGCAATTCGGCATGACAGATACCATCTGGGCGGTGATACTGCCTTCGCTGCTTTCGCCTTTCGGCACCTATTTGATGCGGGTGTACTGCATGCAATCGCTGCCGGATGAGATGATGGAGGCAGCTCGCGTAGACGGAGCCGGTGAATTGAGAACCTTCTTCCAGGTATCCCTCCCGATCATGACCCCCGCCATCACCACGGTCTTTCTCCTGTCTGTGGTCGGGTGCTGGAATAACTTCTTCCTCCCCTCTGTGGTTCTGTCGGATACCAAGCTATTCCCCATCACCGTCGGTCTTACGCAGTGGCAGGTAAAATCGAACGCAGGTGCCGGATCCGAACAAGTGTGGAACCTTATAACTTCAGGTGCACTTGTCTCAGTCATACCGCTAATTTTGGCCTTCCTCTTCCTGCAGCGATACTGGGTCGGAGGACTTACAGCAGGGTCGGTCAAGGCTTAGGACTTGCTTTCGCTGGAGCGACATGGAGACGTTCCAGCGAAGTCTCCTAAAGGTATGGGTTTCTGTAAGGTAGGAAACATGCAGAGTCGTCCGACAATCAAGGATGTGGCACGCCAGGCTCATGTTTCCATAAAGACGGTCTCCAATGTCATCAACCACTCAGGGAGCATGCGACCAGAGACCAGGAAGAGGGTCGAAAAGGCAATAGACGATTTGGGGTACTCCATAAATATTTCTGCTAGGAGATTGAAAACCGGGGGATCAAAACTCATCGGGGTGGCGACCTTTAATTTCGCTCAGCCTTTCCCTGCCATGTTTGTCGATACGGTTGTCAAGATTGCCCGACGAGCTCACTATGGAGTGGTTATAGATACCTATGATTCAAATGGGCCTGGGCTGGTGGATGTCATGAATGAAATACCCCGCCTTGGAGCAGATGGTTGGATATTCCTGGCAGACCGCCCTGTGGAACCCAAATCCCTGTTGGATCAGAACTTCCCTGTGGTGCTGGTCGGTGATTATATTTCCGGCGGCAAGGTGGACAATGTGATGATGCCTAATGTCGCTGCTGTGCGTGATGCCGTTGGGAGGCTGCTGGCCAGTGGAGTGGACCGCATAGGTCTTATCGGTGCCCCGGACGGTGCCGATAGGCAGACTCTATTTACGGCCAAGGAGGGTGGTCGGCCTATGAGAACACGGGGTTATGTCGAAGCGTTCGATCAGGTCCACAAAAAAATCGACTGGCGCATTGTGGTATCGGGAAACAAGTGGATCAGCAGCGATGGCGAGCGGGCTGTCAGCAACATGTTGGCGGTGTCCGATGCGCCGGATGCCATAGTCTGTCTGAACGATGCCCTTGCCTTGGGCGCAATGCATGAACTGCAGCGTCGTGGATACAAGATTCCTGACGATGTGCAGATCATTGGATTCGATAACGTCAGCGAGGGAAGGTTCGCAAATCCTTCTTTGACCTCGATCGACCCGCATGCGTCGGATTTCGCGAATCAGGCGGTGGATATGCTGATTGAGCGGATCAAGGGCTACAAAGGACCAGCGCGTTCGCGGGTCACTGAATACAAATTAATCGAGCGTGGATCAACCTGGTTGTAGAGGACGGAACCAAACGGGAATTAGTAGGATGATGGTATGACAGGCCCCACGGTTCCACTTTCCAGTCGCTCGCATATCTATCAAACGCAGATCAATGGCGCACACTTTGTTTTCTCGATGAATCCAGCCCCTCGCCGTGCTCCCATCATTCTTTACCTCCATGGCGGTCCGGGCGATGCATGTATTCCGCTGACCATGCGCTACAACGCAGCCTTGGAGCGCGATTTCCGCTTCATCAATCTGGATCAGCGAGGTAGCGGGCTGTCCTACCATCCTTTTGCACCCGGCGAGGTAGTGACCATCGATTCGATGGTTGAGGACGTTCACCAGTTCGTGCTTGAGCTTCTTCGCGTCTACGGGCAGGATTCCCTGATCCTCATCGGTCATTCATGGGGTAGCGTCCTGGGACTGGAGATGGTGAAGCGGTATCCCTCGCTTGTTCGCTGTTATATCGGTCTTGGACAGGTTGTCAGCATGCGCGCCGCTCTTCGGTTAAGACGGCATTGGGGGCAACAGAGTTGGGGCTCCCGGCTCGGTTCGGTCGTTAGCAGAGAGAGTGGGGCTGCCGACGTGGTGCTGATGCTCGATGAGCTGCTGTCTCGTGGCGGGGTTGCCATGCTGTTCGGATCTCTGGAACGAATCATGACTTACCTGCGCTCGCCTTACTACAACTGGTCGCGTCTGCTCAACCATGCCAAGGGGGTGGCTCAATCACGGGCACGCTTGGATGCTGAGCTGGAGCAGGTCGATTTCAGCGGGCAGACCTCTTTTGGGGCTCCTGTTTATTTCATCAGCGGCAAATATGACCGTCATCTGCCTGGCAGTCTGGTTAAGCGGTTTGCAGATGGACTGAAGAGCCCGCATCGGTTCATCTGTTTTGATCGGTCAGGACACTGCCCACAATGGGACGAGCCAGAACGGTTTACAGCAACGGTTAAGGCCCTCTGCTTGTAGCGCGTGAGTAAGCAGGAACCGCAGCCTGGCTGCACGCGCTCATCCGCATGATGGAAATACCTCTTGAGGAGAACCGAATCTACTAATATGAGTAATTGAAGATATTGGTTTGAGCCTCGTTGAAGAGTGCGCGGGGCTCCTGGATAGGTGAAGGCCAATTGAGCGGGGCCTGGTCGGCAAAAACCGACACGCCGTAGAAACCGCGGAATCATTGGGTTCCACCGTTATTTTAGTATGCCAATTTGCGGGACAACCCAAGTTCGTGTAAGTTTACTTCTTGCTGCCCGGCAGTGATGAGAACTCTTCGGAGGGCTTGGAGCTGTTGGTGTGGTGGTGGTTTGAGAACTCAAGAGCGTGTTTGTGCTACTTATAGCTTTTTGATTGCCAGTCCGGTGCCTTCCCCTGTTGTGGGGTTTCGTGGGAGCGTGTAATTG